>ERZ1292623.169-Hain-H51-01um-R1-169-length-72869-cov-36_pt1 | contig 72869 bp, 96 predicted proteins | sample MGYA00564398_ERZ1292623 | MGnify/ENA primary metagenome ERZ1292623 (study PRJEB36523, sample SAMEA6512633) | groundwater metagenome | collected 2019-01-07 | study: AquaDiva: Metagenomics assemblies of 32 groundwater samples
ACTGCTGCACCCCGTAGGGCTGGGAGTAGTGTCTCAGACTCCCTCTCAGGGCTTCCTCGCTAAAGGCCCTTACGGATCATTGGCTTGGTGGGCCATTACCCCGCCAACAACCTAATCCGCCGCAGCCCCATCCTAGCGCAAGCTTTCGACGATAAATCATTCCAGAAATCATCGTCTATCCGTTATTAGCCTCAGTTTCCCGAGGTTATCACAGGCTCTAGGGCAGGTTAGCTACGTGTTACTGAGCAGTTCGCGTTTCTCCAATTCTTGCGAAAAAAAGAAATCACTTGCATGTCTAAGTGCCAACCAGATAGCCGCAGCCGCCAGCAGGATAAACTGGATTTACAATTTTAAAAAATTGTCTCGTTACATGATTTAAGAGAAATGTAACTACACTCAATATCCTCCGATACGGCTTTGAACTATTTGTTGTATAAAAGTAAACAAATTATTAAAAAATAAACAGAAGGTATGCTATTATCTGTAAATTAATTAATAATTTTATTTGAGAAGTATAACTATATTCGCATACCTCATACCTTAATATGCGATTTCGCGAGATGACTCTGTACTAAAACAGATTTCCCGACGATGGACATTAAGGCACTCATTAAAGTTAACATCGTAAGCAAGAAAATGATATTCGGGTGATTTATAAAGCTTGTGGTGAAATGCGAAGAAAAATTATCTCAATTTTTGTTCGAGCTTTTTATATCCTAAATATATCAACAAGATTAAAACAATTCCTACTGCAATCAATTTAAAATATTTATTAAGTGTTGTCCAATAATCTGTTGTATAGGCTAGAGACCATAGAACTATTAAGACTCCTCCGCCCATAATTCCAGAACCGATGCCTTCCATATTCCAAAAAAATGACCCTGCGATTATAGAAAGAATTGCAATAACTATTAAAATATAAAAACTATTTCTAGAATGTTTATAATTATCTGATGTAATTTCTTTGGATTCTACACATTTCTGCTGATCTTCCTGACATTTCTGATATTCTGAAGAGGCGTAAACTTGATTATAACAACTTTGATTATAGGATGGTTCCCGTGGTTTTTCCGGCGCTCCAAGATCAGAAGTGGAAACATTTGTGTAGCATTTATTCACCATATTTTCACATCCATATTGCGCGTAGCATTCTGAAGAGTCCACATAACCATAGGATGGCTTTTCATAGACAACGTATAAACCATATGAAAAGAAAACTGTAAGCAAGACAGCTATCCCAATTGCTAAGAATGTTTTTGCTAAACTCATACCTGCTATAAGAAGACGAGTTATTTAAATGTTATTTAATAATCAGTATAATAATTCTTAAATAATCTCATCAAACTTAAAAATTAGATGAATGAAGAGAAAAAATCTTGGAGCGATTATGAACAGAACGATAAAGATAGAGAAGCACAGAAACAATTAGAATTTCATTTAAAATATGCAATGATAGTTATGCCTAATCTTTTAGCCCTTCCAAGAATTAATCTTCCAAAATTGGATATATTTGTTCGTCCAATATTTTTTCCTTTCTTGATTTTAAATGAAATAGATAGAGAAGGTACAATATTAATTGAGTACTCTCAGGGCGAAGATGAGTTATGCCGATTTGAGTTAGCTCATGAAATAGGACATTTTTTCCATATGAATATTGCAAATGCACATCCTCCGGAAAGAAAAGGCAGGATAACTGAGAGAAAATACAGAATTCACAACTTCTATGAGTTTGGTGCTGAAATGTTTGCTCTTAGATATATAGAACATTTAGGAAATCTTGAGAGGTATTTACAAATAGATGAAGAATCGCATACAAAAAATTCCAGGCCTGGAAGTTCTCCTGATGTATATAGGAAAACAAGTCTATTCTATTTGTCTTTGTCTCTAGCCGAGAGAAATGGTATAACAAGATGGGCAATAACTGAGGACTACGAAGGATACAAAAAAGATATGGGAAAACATCCTCTTGCAAAACAAATTAGAGATATCGTTAATGATTAATTTATAGTCTAAAATTATACTTAGCTACATGAAGCTGTGAGTTAATTATTACATTCTGCTGTTTGCTCCATTCTTTATCAGATGTTGATTTCATATATTTAACCCAGAATTTTATAAAATTCCTTCTATCCTCTTCATTTGTTTCTCCAGGCTTCATAAAAATTCTTTTATTTTTTTCCATATCCATGTTTTCTCTTCCTTTCTTCAATGAGCAATTTGTATTTATTAATCTTGCTAAAGTCTATCTTATCTTTGAAGTATTCTTCTATATGCAAAGCATCTTCCTCATCTTTCTTTGAACCTAGATAGTAGTTTTTGAAAGCTATGTGTCTCTCTAGAGAAGATATTTTTATGTCTCCTATAGAAAGCTCTACTGTAATAAAATCGCTAAATGCTTCTTCATCCAATTTGTCCTTTGGAAACTTGACTTCAAAATTTGGGGCATAAGTGTTAATTTTTGCAAATCTTATAGCCAGTTTATCGGTTAAATAGCTATATATTTCATTATCTTTTTCCGCATTCAAACACCAAAAATTGCTTTCTTTCAATTCTTTGTGAAGACTTGATAGCTCCTCCTTAGAAAGAGGTTTAATAAAAACATCAATATCTTCTGTGGATCTTGTTCTTCCAAGCAAAATTGATACATATCCAGAGATTACAACATATTCTGTATATTTTTCAAGTATTCTTAAAAATTCAACTGCAAATATGTCAAGTTCGCTTGGTATCCTATCAAGAATAATCTTATTGTTTTTTAATTCCATATAGTTTAAAGTCATTGGCAATATAAATAATCTTCTGACTATTGTTCGATAGAAACAAATGTCATTTAGGCGGAACAAGATTATCCCAGCCATCAATGAAATCTTGAATAGGTGGAACATCTACATGCAATTTTCTTTTTTCTACATATAATTTTGTAAGAAGATAGAAAATAATTCCAAGAGATTTTGCAGATTTATTATTTCCAGGAATTATTTGTGATATTCCTGCAGTGAAATTGTTTGTGTCACATACAGATAAAACATCTACTCCAATTCTATTTGCGTCCTGTAATGCGTTCTTATCAAGCCAAGAATCGCAGATAAATATTAAATTTGCTTCTGTAAAGTTTTCAAGATTTGTATTTGTAAGTATTCCTGAAGGATATTTCTTTGTGAAAACTCTTACTCCTGTAACTTCAGCGAATTTGTTTACTGCCTTCCAGCCAGCTTCTCTTTTACATATAAGAATAATTTCTTCTGGAGAAAACTTTGCAAGGTATTCTGCTCCTTCCTTTAATTTATCATCTAATAAAGCAGTATTGAAAACTGCAAGACCATCAGCTCTTCTTCTATAAACGTATTTTCTCATGTCTGGAGTAATAACTCTTGTTCCCAAATGGATTGATGATTTTAGATAATCTTCTATTGGAACTAATGTGTCTTTCTTCTCATCCTCTTCTGACCTGACCTTTTTCTTTAAATCTATATCTTTTGTTCCTTCTACTTTTCCCTCTAGTTTCTTTGCCTTTTCAAGAAGTTTTGCAAGTTTTGCTTTTCTATCGTCTCCAGCAGACTTATCTTTATCTGTTTTCTTCACCTTCTTTTCTTTGCCCTCAATGAATTCTTCTACTTCCTTCTCTAATTTTTTCGCACCCTTCTCTACCTTTTCAACCATTTCTTCAGCATCTTTCTCTATTTCTTTAACAGCATGTTCTACTACATGCTCTGCTTTCTCAAGGAAAGATTCTTTCTTCTTTGTTGTTTTTTTGTTCTCTGCCATTTTTTCTTGTCCTATGTAATTTTTATATAAACAGCGCAGGGGTTTTGTCCAAGTTGTTTCAGTTGGTACCTGCTAATATCTAAAGTGATGAAGAAAGGGGTTTTTAAAGATTTGGATTACTGCTAAATTAAATTTTATCCATATCTGTCTTCGTAGAAACTTGTTGCACCATAACATGATAATCTTCCTAAAGCATCGTCTCTATCCACGCCATTCTCTCCTTCAAGGGATTTTCCTCCAAATCTTATATCGCTTGCTAATTTGTCTAATTTCTTTTTATCACCCTCTGCTAATAATCTCCTTACTTCTTCTGTATCTACCATTATTTTCCTGCAGAACTTTAGTTTAAAAATCTTCCTCACCCATAACTAAACCCTGCAATCTTAAATTCAACTTCCGCGAGGTTGCCGTAATCACGCACTCCAGATGTTTGTACAAATCTGACATATCTGGCTACTGCGATTTCTGGAAGCTTTTGTGTGATTATTCTTGGATATGTTACTTGAAAGTCTTTCATTAGTGTGTCCCAGTCTTTTCTATTGTTGGATATTTCGATGTCCATGATTAATGGGACATCGAACTTACTGAAATACATGTCAAGAGATTTTATGCATTTCTGATTTCCTAGATCGAATTCAATCCATCTCGGATATGATTCATCTGCGTCTCCAAACCAATTACTTGAAAGGTTTTTATCAATTGCGTTTCTTGCAGGGAAATCTAAATCCTGGGAACTTGCTGTTGCAGAAATTGGAGATTCGAGAGAATAATCTCCGCATGAAACTGCAAGATTAGACATACCCGCTATTCCTCCTGACTTTTCATTTTCTGAGACTCCTGCAAAGAAAGGAGTTCCAGGAGGAGTCGTTGTGCCTCCACCGCCTCCCGAAGGAGAAGTACATACTCCTTCAGAACATGAGTATTCACAGGAGAATTCATCTTTTATGCTTACATTATTATTACAGTAATATTCATATAAGATTTTGTCTGTAAAGCAGGAGTCTGTGAAGTTAAGTTTTGTTCCTGTAGCAAATGTCTGGACTACTTTTCCTTTTGCGAAGTAATTTTTGCCTGAGTCTGAATCTACACATGAAGCAGTATAAGTTTTCTTGGTTTCATTTTTACTAGTTTCGTTTTTACTTGTGCTATTTACTGGGGGCTCTATTGGAGGTTCATCTCCACCATCCCCATATCCGTAACCGAGATTTTGAAAATTGAGGGAGACATGTCCGGTTGGTTTTGAAAGTGTTACTTGCAGTATTATAGCTACTATAAGAATAGCAACTAGCAGAAGAATTGTATAAATTTCTCTTTTATTCATTTATTATTCCCTCCGGAAAGTCCGCAATATTTAACCTAATTTCTGCAAGAGTTCCAAATTCTCTCTTACCCGAAGTTTCGTAAAGTCTTATATATCTTGCTAGAACAGTATCGGGCAATTCTACTCCTATTGTAGTAATATTCTCAAGCACTAGATCTTTCTGAAGGGTCTTCCATCTCACATTATCATTTGAAACCTGCAAATCCAGACTTAATGGAAGATCTCTTTTGAATACATATAGATCTGCTTCCCTTATACATTTTCTCTCTCCTAAATCGAAGGCAATCCATTTAGGATAGGATTCTGATAACTCTCCAAACCAGTGAGTGTTTGCATCAAAGTCTAAAGTATCTAATGCTGAAAAGTTTCCATAATCGCTAGAAGCAAAAGCATTTTTTGGAGTGGAAAATTTGTATTCTCCGCAGAATAGGGCTAAATCCTTTGCAATTAAAACTGAAATTTCCTCTTCTTGTGTTAAACAAATACCTTCAAAACATCCAAATTCACAATTTATCTGATTGGCAATGGAATTTTTGTCTTCACAGGAGTATTCCTGCAATCTTCCTGAGTCAAGACAGCTATCTGAAAAGAATTCAGTCTTGCCTGAATTATATATTATTTTAACATTCCCTTGGGAAAAATAATCTTTTCCTGAATCTGAATCTGTGCAAGATTTAGGAGAATCTTCTCCTTTTGATATTATTCTGCTACCGTTAAGGTAAATCCCTAGAACTATCAACAGAATAACTATCGCAGAGAGTGTGTAAATAAATGTTTTTTTAAATCTTTTAAAGTTTAATGGGCTTTTTCTCTCACTTTTCTTTACTGCATGAACCCTCTTTTTCATTAGTGAAAAAATGGGAAAGTAATATATAAAGATGCCGAAAAGATGTATAAAGAAAATTAATTTTCTTCGCTACTTGCTTGATCAGCTACTTCTGTGTCTGTTTCTTCTTCATTTGCAACAAGACCAAGTTGTTCAGCGTCTTCTGCAATTTCTTTTTCTACTTCTTTTTCCTTGGCTTCTAATTCCTCATCTGAAACTTTTTCTTCTTTAACTGCTATTAATTTCTCTTTTCTTTTTCTTGGCATAGGTCTGCTTATTGTTATTGGTAAGGTGTTTTTATTGAACTCAAGCTCTGCTATTTTGAGAGAGTCATATCTCAACTTCTCCATCTCTTCTTTTGAAATCTTAAGAAGCAATGGTGCATCCATAGCTATCTGCAAAGCACGAGCTCCAATGATTCTTGCTATTTCGTATTTTGTGAATTGGTGTTCCATAGTGAATAGGATTTACAAAAACTTTTTAAGTCTTTCGTTAAGCTCTTTGTACTTTTCAGGGAGTATAGACATCATTTTCTCTATCTCTTCTTGAGTGAATGGTACTGGGCCTGTTTTTTGGCAGGAGTTTATCATTAGCTTTCCTGACCAGTGTGAAAGACCAAAATTAATTTTTACATCTGTGCTCTCAGCTTCCTCTCTTGTAGGGTCAAGGAAAATAGCATCTCCAAGCTTGTAGAATGTAATTGAAAGGGGCAAGCAGTCCTTTAGAACAGGGATTTGTTTTTTTGTTCTATTCTTGTAATCCGACACTCCTGATTCTTTTATACCCGGTATATTTGCATTCCTTATTGCTGCTGTCGCTGCAATGCATGCGGCATCAATTAAATTTCCATCGTCATTAATTGGATAAAGGTCTACCATAACTGTCCAGACTTTTTCTCCAGGTGTGACAACAAGTTCTTTAAGATTTATCATTCCCGACTCTCTGATTGCTCTATCAACTAATCTTGGAAGTTCTATCCCATCAAATTTTGGAGGGCCTTGCTCAAATCTTGGAGAAGCTAAAGGCAATAATTCTGCAGAAACCATAAGATTTCCTTTATCTGGTGAATCTGGATAAGGTGCATCAAGAACCATTTTTACGCCTGCAATAACTTCAGTTTTTCCAAGCTTGACTCTTGCTGAACCTTCTGCTTTATTCGAGACATCGAAACTTACCTCAAATTTTCTAAATTCATCTATCTTCCTTCCGTCAAATCTTTTTCCTTCTGAAAGAAGCTTTCTCATGTGATCTACAGTTATATTTGATGCGTCCATTGAACTCATTGTCCTGCTACCTCCTTAAGAGCTTTTTTCTGTTCTTCATAAACTTCATTACATGCTTTATTGGCAAGTACAAGAGCTTCCTTTATTCTCTGTGGGGGAATCTTTCCATCTAATTGAAGAAGAGTAAACTGGTCTGTGTCTGCAATTTTTGCAACAGGTATATCTGATGGTCCTTCTCCACCTTCAAAATCCTCTTCTGCTTTTGTTAGGTCAACAACTAATTCCTCATCCTGCTTACCTATAGCAACAGAGCATATTAGACTTCTCATAGGTATTCCAGCGTGTGCTAGAGCCATTGAAGCAGCATTTATTCCTGCTGTTCTTGTTCCTGCATCGGCTTGAGTTATGTAAACTTGAACGTCTATTACTGTATTTGGAAACTCTTTCAAATCTAAGACAGGCATCAAAGCGTGCTCAATCATCTTTGAAATTTCTTGAGATCTTCTGCTTGGTCCAGGTCTCTTCCTGTCATCTACTGAGAAAGACATCAAGTCATAATTAACTCTCAAAATAGCAGTTTCTGGATTCTGCATGTGTTGTGGATGCAAAAGTCTAGGACCATAAACTGCTGCAATTGCAATTGTGTCTCCGAATGCAAACATTGCAGAACCATCAGCATTAGGAATTATTCCTACTTTTGCTTTAATTTCTCTGAGCTCATCCACTTTTCTTCCGTCCTTTCTTTTGAATGTCATCAGGATAACATCTCCTCGACTTTTTCTGTCAAACCATCAACTGAGACATTTTCTGAAATGAATTCAATTATTTTTCTTGCCTTTATCTCTTCTTCTGAAGTGTTGCCTTTTATCCAAACCCAGCCATTCTGGCCAATTGTAATATTGCATTGCGTCTTTTCTTTAATCATACCAACCATGCTTCCTTCTCTGCCTATTACTCTTGGAACGGTGTTTGGGCCTATTCTAAATATGAATCCATGCTCTAATTTTCCTAGTCCTCTTGATTTTATTGATAGATCTATTCCCCTCTTATTAATTGCCCAGATCTTTGCGACTATTGTGTCTCCAATATCTAAAAATTGAGTCATTTCGCTTTTGTTTATGAAGTGGGGGCATTCTTCTATAGGTAAAAATGCAGATGATGCATAATCAATATCTAAAACCCAGCCATTAAATGTAACATTGGTAACTCTGCCTATTACAACATTATTCCTTCTTGGAATGAATGCTCCAGTTATAGCAATTACTTTTATTACTCTTCCAGCTTCCTCCGCTAGACCGAATCTTGAAGCAACAATTTCATTTCCTATACGCCTCGCACCTTCGCTTGGTAAGTAATCTTCTCCAGAAGCAATGATCTCTCCAGGTACAACTATTTTTCTCTTTTTCTGAACTGATTCAGATAATTCAACATTTTGTTCTTGGGCTTCGTGTGCCTCTGATAATTTTCTTTCCATCATTTTAAACAGACAAGAAGTAATGATAATTTTCCCTTGTCTCTAATCTTTAAAACTTAGACAAATATTGGTTTATAAAGGTTTTGTTTCAAAACCTTTAAGTTTCATTTCTCACGAAACTTCAACTATAAAGCTTTCAGAGAAAGCTTTAACATTCACTTCTTACGAAGTTTCATGTATAAAGGTTTTGATTTAGGATAATAAACCAATATTTGACCTATCTTCTCTTTATCTTCTTTAAATTTCTAGCCAGGATGGCCTTTCTTTCCATTAATCTTGTGACTTTAATTATTCGTTTACCGGATTTACTTGGATTTCTTATTGTCTCTCCCGCTTTTGCTTTGATTATTTTACTTATTAATGTAAGGGGTATATTTTCTCCCAACTTTATACTGAGCATTTTATGTAAGCTTCCTTTTCTGTTCTTTCTAATTGCTTTTTGAATCCAGAGTTTTTTCATTGCCTGTCAAAGAATTAAAGACTTTTATATTTTTTGAGATTAAGATTTCTCTGCGAGATCTTGGCTCTGAACTGCTCCATGAGTTATCTTGTTAAGCTTGTCATAAAAATCTATCTGCATTCCTGCAGGAATATTTAGAATACACTCCAATGCGCCATTTGCCAACCAGTCTTCTGACTCTTTATAATCTTTCAAAAGAGAATAAGTCTGAGCAGTATATTGGGCAGGGATTGTAATTTTTATTCTTTTCAAATCTATTTTTATTGGAATTACTTTTTGTAAACTCTGAACTATTCCAGAAATCTGCTGTTCAGCAGGTTTATTGTCTATGTTAATGTGGGCTTCTTTTAATGCTCTCTGAATTCTTTCTTCTGTGTAAGGTCTGCCGTGTTGGTCTGAGCAGTTTTTTATTAATATGGTTATTACTTGTTTTATTTTTGCTTCTCTTTCTGAATCTCTGAATTCTTGGGTTTTCTGAACTTCCCCTTTAGTAATTATGCGTTTTGCTATTTCATAAAAATCTGTTGTATTAAATGAATTTTCCAATTCTGCGTTTGATGCAACCATGCCTTTATTTACATCTGTAAAAACTTTTGGAACATCTACTGCGGACATAATATCTCCCTTCCCTTCTCTAACTTTTAATGCTGCATCTAAATCTACATGGATTTCAAAATGCTTTCCATTTACCTTTATTCTTGCAACAACTTTTGCCATACCATAAAAATAAGATAGACTTATTTAAAGATTTGTATGGCCAATCTTTATCTCTTTCTCTATAGCGGAAAATACTTCTTTATTCGAGAAAGTGAATTTTTTCAGATTTTTTTCATATAATGGAATTTTTGAAACGAATTTTCTAATAATCGATTTATCAATTTTACTTGAAGAGAGACCGAAATTAGCTTTTCCAACATAAAATGCGTTGACTTCCTGTTCTGTCTGCCCAGATAGGGGAATGCATAATACTGGCTTTTTTAAGTAAATTGATTCACTTAACGTGCTCATTCCTGCGTTAGAAACAACTGCTCTACTAGAAGCTAAATCTGCTGCAAAGTCTTCAGCGCTAAAATTCTTTATTTTTAGATACTTACTTGACTTCCTAGATAATTTTCCGTAAACTATGCACTTTTGCTTTGATTTTTCTAAAACTTCAAGAATAGAATCTCCGCCTAAACTTAGGTAAACTAGAAAATGATTGCCTGCCTTTTCCTTCTGTTTCTCAACTAATTTTCTTACTACGGGCGGAACGATAATAGCATTTTTACTTAAAATTTTTGGGTGAAAGAAACTTGTAATTATTTTCTTTCTTGGAAACGGACACATCAAATGCACTATCAGTTTGTATAGCGAAACTTCGGATAAATTTTTTATTTTTCCGGCAGATGTGTCTGTTACTATGTGCTGATTATCAAAACTTATAACAGGAATTCTGAGAATAAGTCCAGAATATGCTGTCAAAGGTTCAAAATCTGTGATAATAACTTTTGGTCTGTTTAATATGCATGAAATAATTACTTTTAAGAAAGACAATAAAATAAGTGGTGAAATAAGAAGATTATAAAGAAAGGTTTGAATGTATTTTATTTTCCCATCTCTTGTGATAAAAGACAAATAATTTATGCTTTTTACTTCTCCAAATTTTTTAAGATAATCTTTTGCTTTCCCGCCTGTAAAAACAGATACATCGTGGTTCTTTTTTAGTTCTCTAATCACCTCTGCACTTCTCATCGCATGGCCTAAACCTTCTCCATTTATGCCGTAAAATATTTTCATCCCCTGATGAAGAAAGAACATAATTTAAATATATTGTAAAACTAGCATGATAAATGAAATTTAATCATCTAAATATTGCAATCTTAATCGGGCTGGCTCTTTCGCTGTGTACTGTTTTTGCTGTTACTTTAAGTGATGCTTGGACAATAAGAAACATATATAACGTTTTTTACTTCGCATTTCTAAACCTCACCTTGCTTTCATTCAATGCATTTTTGTTTGGAAAGAAAAGAAGCTTCATACCAGAATCTGTGAGAAAGCCATTAAGGATTACTTTTATTCTTGCTTATTCTGCTATCTACCTCATAGCAACATTTACTTATGCCACAACAGGACAAGTTCCTAGAATACAAACTTTGATTTTCTTATATGGCATAGGCCCAATTGTTGCATCTATTGCTGTACTGGTCTTTCTAGCTCTGTGTTTTGGGTTGCTTGTATTATTTATACATAAAAAGACCTCTCTAAAAGATATCAGGGGACATACTAGCAGAAAAATTAAACTTTTGCTTATAGCAAACATTATCTTACTCTTTCTGACCATTGTAGTAAACACGCAGTTTCTACAGATAAATATCCCCTTAGGAATATGGGAAAGAGAACTTGTTGCATATGATGAAGATAGACCTGTTTTGGAAGATTTATTTAATGCTAGTTTAAAAAATGAAAAATATAACGTCGTATTTATTCTACTTGAATCTGTATCTGCTGAAAGACTTGGAGTTTATGGATATGATAGAAATGTTACGCCTTATATGGATTCTTTAGCACAAAAAGGATTGATTTTTGAAGAAGCATACTCTACTTCAACCCATTCAGATTATGCTCAACCTGGCCTTTTATCTTCTAGATATATATTTTCCAGCAATACAAGAACAGATTACTCTCTTGGCGGATCAGTAACAAATTATAAAGGAGATGCCCCAAGAAAATTTGTTTGGGATGTCTTCAAAGAAAATGGATATAAAACTGGATACTTCTCTTCTCAGGACGATAGATGGCAGGGGATGGATGATTATCTTAATTATAAAACCCTCGACTCTGCTTCTTATTCTCTTAGCGATGGAGAAACAGATTATGGAACGGGTTTTGGAAAAAAAGATTATGATCACAAAACTGCAGATAAGGCCATAAGCTGGATGAATAATGTTTCAAAAGAGAAATTCTTTGTTTATCTTAACTTTCAGGCAACCCATTATCCAAATGTTTATCCTGAAAATATTTCATTCTTCAAACCTGACAGCAATCCTCCTTCCGTAGTAGTTAAGGCAGACGAAGAAGGCATAAATAGATTTGACAGCTCGTTGAAATATGTTGATGAGCAAGTTGGAAGAATATTAAAACACCTTGAGGAAAATGGATTACAAAATAAAACTGTGGTCGTTATCACTTCGGATCATGGACACGATCTTCTAAACAGACATAATGTACAAGGGCATGGAAACAGCATATATAATGAAGAATTATTAGTTCCAGCAATAGCATTTGTTCCAGGATACAAACATACAGTTATTAAAGAAAGAGTTAGCCAGATAGACTTTGTTCCAACCCTTATAGATTTATTTGGATATCCTATGCCTTATGAATTCCAGGGAGAGATAATGAAAAAAGGAAGACCAATTTATTTTGTTGCCCAATCTCATAAGTATTATATTGGTCTTGTAGATAAAGAGATAAAGATAATTCTTAACATGAACACTAAACAACTTGAAGCGTATAATTTAACAGATGATAGCAGAGAGATAAAAAATATAAGATCTGTTGCAAATAATGATAAAATATTAAAGCTTCTTTTATGGAGGCATTGTCAAATAGAATATTATAAAAAAGAAAAATGGAAGGAAAATAAGCAAGATAGATGCAATATAAACAATAATTTTAAGATCAATCCAGAGTTCAGTAAAGCTTAAATACGGCAAACACAAGAAAATTCCAACAACACGAAGAGGTTTCTAAAAAGAAAATGGATATGCCAACAGAAATGCAACATCAGGCCATGGGCTATGACAGAGCCGCGACAATGTTTTCTCCTGATGGACATTTATTACAAGTAGAATATGCTGAGAAAGCTGTAAAATCTGGCAGTTCAAGTATCGGCTTGGCGTGCAAAGATGGAGTAGTTATAGTAGCTGATAGAAGAATAAGAGACAATCTTGTTGCTCCTGAATCAATGAATAAGGTTTATGAAGTTGATGAACATATTGTTGCAAGCAGTGCTGGAATATTAAGTGATGCAAGAATATTGATAGAGCAGGCACAAATATTGGCGCAACAGAATAGAATAACTTTTGATTCTCCTATAGAACCAATTTCAATAATAAAGATGATTGCCGATAAGAAACAGATGTTTACGCAATATGGAGGAGTTAGGCCGTATGGTGTTGCAATAATAGTGGCAGGAGTACATAGAGGTAAATCTCATTTGTATGCTTCAGATATGGTTGGTAATTATCTTGCTTATAGAGCTAATGCAATTGGAGAAAATGATGAAAAGGTAAAGGAAGCACTAAGAAAAGAGTTTAATGAAAATATGACAATTGAGGATAGTATAAAACTATCGTTGAGAATATTCAAACAAGTGCTTGACAAGAACTTTGATATAAGCAGATTTGATGTTGGGTATATTAAGATAGGAGATGCTAAGCTTGTTAGAATGCATGGCGATGAATTGAAGAGATTTGTTAAATGAAAATTTATTAGTTAATAATATAAATAGTTGCTTCTTTATTCTTTCATGTATCATAAACTTACTGCTGAAGATATAAAAAAAGAGTTGGGTTTGCCTAAAAATTATAAAGTAGATGCATTTGCAATATATGGCGGGGGGGATGCTAAGAGATATAAAAGAAAGTTCTTGAGCGCTTTGGGAGATTTAAATTACAAAATAGAAAAATTACCAAATTCATTTATTAGAGAAATTTTAAGCATAAGGGTTAAAAATAAAAGAATATGGTTCGCGGTGGAATATGGTGGCGCTAGGCTCTCTGAGTATATTCACTTTGCTTCTATTTTTGGATCAAAGAAAAATATCTTAGTTGGAAAATGCGGTGGACTTCAGAAAAGCCAAACAGTTTTTGGGGTAATAGTTCCGGATTCCTCTTATTCTACTGAAAGTAGTTGTCATATGTATTTAAGACAAAAACAAGATAATCTTTTTGAATCAGATAAAACGCTATCTGAAAGAATATTCCATAGAATGAAAAAAGAAGGGATAAAAGTCTACAGAGGGAAAACTATTACCTGTCAAGCAATGATGGCTGAAACTTGGGAAGATGTTTTGTCTTGGAGTAGGCAAGGATTTCTAGGTGTTGAAATGGAGGCTGCCACTTTGTTTGCAGTATCGAACCATTTTAAAGTACCCGCCACCGCGATTCTCCAAATAGCAGACAATTTAATAGAAAAAGAAATAGTAAGCAGTAAAAGTTATTTGAAGAAAAAAGCCAAATTAAATCATCTTAGAAAATTTTTCCTGAAAGTTGTTTTAGATGAAATATTTAATATTTAAGGCAGTTTAAACAATTTCCTGAAGATTATGCTTCCAACTATTGAAAATCCAATATACCACCACATCCAGACAGGGAAGAAAAATTTAACTGTCTCTAAAGGTGTATCTGTAAACGCTTTCTTCATAAATCCGAATAATAAAATTATTGGAAGGAAAGTTATTAGCATGGGTTTTAGAGAATGTTTCATCATCTCGCTAGCTAAGGGGAGCATTTCTTTATTCAATTCTAGAGCTTTTTCGTGTCTTCCTGCCTGTTGATGTTCTTTTATCTGCAGTTGAATCGCCTTTTGCTTTTCTTTTATGGCTCTCATTTTATCTTTATCAAGAACAAAATAGTTTATGAGAGAAATGAAAAATGAAATAAGTAAGGCAAATCCTATTATGCTCAAATAGGGATAACTCTGAATTAATTCATATACCATATTGTGTGAAAGGAATAGATGTTTTTAAAGGCTATGAATTTAAATAAAATTATTCATGATAGATTCTAATTAATTGAAAAGTCCCCGACTCACTCATATCTTTAAATGTATCAACAGGTACTCTCCATTCCCCCTCATATTTTGTGCCTGCATCTGTTGATTTTCCAAAGTAATGGATTGGAGATCTATTAATTATAAAGGAATACATCTTTTCTGAATATACTTTGCAAAAGTTTATATGCTCGGGTCTTATAACTCCATTTCTTATCTCACCTATACAACCTATCTCGAAAATCAATCCTTCCAGGATACCTTCTTTCAATTTTCTAAGAGACTCTGCATCCTGTGCAATCACGAATGGAGTTTGACTTTTTAATTCTGGTTCTGCCTTTCTGCCTTGAAAATATAAACCTTCAAATGATACTGTTAACCCTCTGGCTTTTGCATTCCTTCTAGCTAATTCTAAAAAATAATTTTGTGCACTTTCAGAATTAATTTCTGCTACAAGCCTACGATGGGCCTCATCAATCATGAAAGTTAGTGTTAATTATTTACTTTTAAGTATTATTGTGATTAAAGAAGATTTATCCCATGAATCTTCTTAATGCGGGATGCATGTCTACTGCGTGCTGATGAGCTATATTTTGATACATCTGGTAGGCAATCATTACTGCGAGAAGAATAGCTGTTCCAGAGGTTATGGCGCCTAGAATATCTGTTAATGCCGCTAGAACTCCAATAGCAAGACCGCCCATTATTGTTAGTGGCATAACATATCTAGATAGAACTGATTCAAGAACTCTTTCATCTTTTCTGAATCCTGGAATTTGAAGACCTGAATTGATTATCTTTTTTGCTTGGCCTGCTGCATCTGTGCCAGAAGTTTTAACCCAAAATACAGCAAATAAAGCTGAGAAAATCATATAGAAGAGTAATTGAGAAATAACTTGGACTACTTGAATACCTTGTATGCTTCCACGAATTACTGCCTGAAGAAGGTTAACACTTGTTCCACTACCCCCTATCCAGAATGCAAGACCAGAAGTTGGAACTCCTTGTGAAAATGCGCCCATAAATGTTGGATGACCAAGCCAATTCTGAAGAAGGCTTCCGAATAAAGAAACATTTGCTGCAAGAGCTGCAACCAATATAACTGGGATAGTTGAAGCATATATAAATTGCAAAGGCCATTTGACATTATATCCTCGTAATCTATCATAACTTAAAGGAATTTCAACTTTCAAACTTTGTGCCCAAACTACTAAGAGAAATATTCCTATTGTGACAAGAATTGTGAGCAATGCAAATATTAACTCTGTTGGGGCTCCATTTATCAGTGATTGAATTATCACAAAAAATCTACCCGTACATGGATTTCCGTCAGCAAGACAGATAGAGACTGAGCCATTTTGAATATCCATAAATTGGAAGAATCCTGTGAAGACGCTTCTTGCAACTCCTGCAAGGATAAATAGGGAAACTCCTGAACCAAATCCCCATTTCTGAGTTATTTCGTCCATATACATTATTGCTATGCCTCCAAGGATGAGCTGGAAAATAACTACTCCTGCATAGCCGGAAACTGCCTGTATTCCACCCATTAATACGAAAACTACTGATTCAAATAAAATAAAAAATAGAACTCCTATTTTTTGAATTCCTTGAAAAAGCTTTTTTCCTTCTTCAGTATGAGTATTTAGATTGAGGATTCCTGAACCAACAAGCAATTGAAGAATGATAGATGAAGTGACGATAGGACCAATACCCAAACTGATGATGCTTCCAAAATCTGTAGCAAGAATGAGCTGGAGAAATTCGAATCTTTCAAGAAATCCGGCAGTTACTCCATAAAGTCTGACATTGGCAAGGATGAAAAAAGTAGTTAGAACGATTAGTGTCCACTTCAACTTCTCATTGAAACTGACTTTCTTTTCTACTGGGTGCTTTACCTCTGGAATATTATACAAGATGTCCTGTAATGCCATTTTGATGAGTAAGAAAAGAAGTTTTTAAAGTTAAGCTTGTGATTCTGGACTCTCAATTATAATCTCGCTTCCTGAAGATTTTATCTTATCCAGTGCAGAAGAAGAGACTGCAGATGCATTTATTTTTATCTTTGACTTAAGTTCTCCAGTTCCTAATATTTTATAACCTTTCAAATTTACTTCTTTAAGTCCTTTTGAAGAATAATTGTCCTCTATATCTCTAAGATTTATTGATTTAAGTTTTTTAGGAACGGTTCCACGCCTTAATGTTCTGCTTTTTCCGAAATATTTCTTATCCATATTCAAGATAAGTGTCTTTCTCTGATCCGCTCTCTTTCCTGTGCCTGCCATCCCTTTTCCTCCACGATTACCTGAACCTCTAGTTCTTTCCTTTGCGCCTCTAAAAGCTGTTTGATGTGCGTGTCTTCTTCCCGACTTTCTTCTCTTTTTTACTTTCATAGCATTCTCTCCAATAATTTAAAGATCTTGTCTTTGTGATCACCTAAAACTCCTCTTTTTGTTCCGAAGTGAAGTTTAGAATCTATTCCAGACCTCGGAGGATGCAATCTGAAAAATGGCTTTATGGATAATTCATCTACCTTTCCTGTTTTCAACTCCTGAATAACTTTTTTCGCATCTACTTTCTTTTTATCTTTAGCAATTCCTCTTGCCGAAATTAGCTTTTCAATCTGCTCTTCCGTTAACTTTCCAAAAGCGACAAAATTTCTTAAATGGTTTAAAATGTCTAAATTTTCCTTTGTCTCCTTAAGAAGGACAGCAGAATATTTTCTTCTGAGTCTTATTCTCGACAGAGATTCCTCTACCCTGCCCCATATATCCACATTGCCTGCAATTCTTATTACTATTATCATATTTCCATTAAGTTTGTTTTATTTAGTGCGTCCATACATGCTCTTGCCAAGTTAAATGTTGTCCTGACATTACCTGAAGATTTACTGTAAACATCTTTTACTCCTGCGAGTCTTAAAATCTTTTTACACTGATCTCCTGCAACTAATCCTGTTCCCCTCGGTGCAGGTATGAACTTTATTTTCACAGAGCCGCACTTCCCTTCGACGACAAATGGAACAGTATGCGGTTCGTGTTTTCCTTCTTCCTGAGATTCATAACCTAGAGTTATCTTTTGAAGATCTAATTTGGCTTTTCTTACTGCTTTTGCCCTAGCTGGAAGAGTTTCTTTTGCTTTTCCAAAACCAAGCCCAACGCGGCCTTTCTTATCTCCCACTACAGCCATACATGAAAAGGTAACAACATTTCCTTCTTTTGTTTTCTTTTGAGTCTGTCTCCAGGCTCTTCTCTTTCCTCCGCCGAATTTTCCTTTCGCTTGACCTATTAAGAGAAGATCAAATTCGAGATTTATTAGTGTGTCTATAACTTCCGGCTCGAGGATTTTTCTCTTTGCTGAAAGCAATTTATCTAAATCTTTCTCTTTTCCATGTTTGACAAGTTTTCCTAGAGCAGTTTTAGGAACCCATTCCTCAAGAGATCTCCTCCTATCTTCTTTTTCCTTCTGCTCAATCCTTTCCTGTCTGGACAATCTAACTTCTTTCACTTCCTCAGAATCCTGATCTTGAATTTCCAGCTTCGCAACTTCTTCAGGTACGGGTTCAATAAGGTCTTTTGGTTGGTTTCTTGTTTCTTTTTCAGCCATTTTGTATTTTCTGCTTTACTTTAGTAAAGACTTCTCCTCCTTTGCCCTTTTTAGATATTTCCTCCAATGATGGAAGTATTTCTTCTGAATGGGGGATAGAGATTCCTGCATCTAAAATTCCCTTAAGAAGTGCGTAGATTCTTGACTTTTCTATATTTCTGTACAAACCAATATCTAGCACAGCAAATTTTACTTTTGATTTTGCAACATTACCCAGCATCAAACCTGTAAGGTAAGATGCTTGAATGCTCTTAAGGCTTCCAGATAAATCTACAGGCCATCCTTTCGAAAGAAGGGCTTTTGAAGTTAAACCATACAAAACTTTGTCCTGTGCTCCTTCACTTTCAATTATCTGCGCAAGCATATACTGATTCGACTTTCTTATTACTAATCTGGGTTTTCCAGACTTAAGAAGATTTAATCTAAGACGATAATCTGTCTTTCCTTCTTTTCTTCTTCTTTTTAAAGTTCTAGACATTTTGACCTCCAGAGAGAGCTTGAATTCTTTCTTTAAGATGTGCTTTGCTTCTGAACATACTTGCTCTTATCTCTTTTCTTATCTGCCAGTAGAGTTCTGGCGCCATCTTTTTTCTAAATTTCAATTCCATAATATAACCTCTCAATTTTCTTGTCAACTTGATATAATTTGCTTTACTATTTTTTACCTTCTTCTTAATACTTCCTAGCCCTCTTCTTGTTTTTCTCCTCACTATTGTCTTTCTACCATTAACTTCTTTGATTAAAATTGCCTTGTCCGCAAGCAAATCTCTTATATCTTGTTTAGTTATGGCCTCTTTTATGTCTGAAAGCCTTTCTATATTGAATACTATTCTTGAAACTCCCACATGGAGTGTTTTTGCTGCAAGCATCTTTTTCTTATTAAGTTGCATCTTTTTGCCTCCTGACTCTTGGCTCAAGTACTTTAAGTTTTAATTCAAGAGCCTTCTTCAAAACATCTATTTTTTTCTTCGCCCCGATTTTCGCTATAACTACAATTGAATCTTTCCCAACACTCTGCAAATCATTTACATTATAAACTAAGACTGGATTAAGGCCAAGAATCTTTCCTCTAACATTTTTCATCTTTCTAAAACCAAGTGAAGGTTGTACTGGATAGCTAAACCTTTTTCTTCTTATTTTATTATGTCTTCCTCGAGGTTTTCTCCACTTCTGAAGTTTTTTTCTTCCTCTGCCTATTCTTGAATATCTTGTTGTGTCTTGTCTGACGAATTTACGCATTTGAGTCTCCTCCGGCTTTTTCTGTTATGTATATACCATCTTGAAATATTCTTCTATCTCTGTTTTTCACCTTTGTTGCTCTTTCTATATTTGCTGCTGACAATCCTGCTGCTTCCTTATCTCTTGACCGTAGAATAATTTTTGTTCCTTTGATTTCTGTTTTAACTCCTGCAAAGATTTTTGCTTTTCTTGATGTTTTCTCACCCAAGAAATTGTTTATTATGAGACTTTCTCCCTCTAACTTCAGAGTCATAGGAAAATGAACATTGCATGCTTCCAAAGTGTAGACATATTCTCTATCCAATCCTTTGAAGAGGTTCTTAAGATGTGCAACTAATGAGATTATATTTTTGTAAATATTTTTATTTCCTCTTTCTGCAGAAAGAATTATTTCTGATCCTTTGATCTCTATTTTAATTCCTGGAATGTTAACACTCTTTGAAAGAGAATTTGAACTCTTTGTACAGACAATAGAATTATCTTTCAACTCGCATACTACTCCAGAAGGAATATCTAACTTTTCTTCTAATTTCTTTCTCATTAAAAGAAATAAGCCAAAAGGCTTCCTCCCTTTCCTTTTTCTTCAGCAGTACTATTGGTCATAATGCCCTCATTTGTTGAAACTACGAGCATTCCAAGGTTTTTTGCTGGAAGATATCTCGAAACATATTTTTCATATTCTTCCGCTTTTACTATAAATCTTGGCTTTACTGCATTGCACCCATTGAGTTTACCGAACTCTATTGCCAAATTGTTTTTATCTAGAGAATAATTTTTAACATATCCTTTAAGTTTGGCTAGTGCAAGCACTACAAGTAAAAGCTTTGAATGTCTCTTTAAAACTAAGCTTGTTTTCCTCGCCTTTTTGGCGTTCATCATCTGGTTTAATGCGTCTGCAAGTATATCTTGGCTCATGTTAGTTGTATTTTTTGAAACCTATTTCCTCCGCTATTTCTCTGAATGCTTGTCTGCACATATTGATTCCATATTGTTTAATGTGTCCTCCAAACTGTCCTGTTCTCTGACATCTCCTAAGTGCTTTGCCTGTTGTTCTATCCTTTGGTTTGTTGAATTTCAGAAACTTGGCGGCTTTTGCAGGCTTGTGTTTTATCTGTTTCAAAATTTTATTCCAATGGCTTGCTGTCATTTTATTCTACTTCAGTCTTAAAGACTTCCCCCATGTAATTTTCGATTTCATTTTTTTGAACTTGTTGTTTTAAGGCAATATAGCCAGATTTTATTTTTTTTCTTTGAACTCTTAATCCTGGTCTGCAGAAAACAACAGTTACATTTAATCCTCTAATTCCTATATCTCTCTGATATTCTATGCCTGGTATTTCTATGTATTCTTTTATCCCGAATGAAAAATGATTATCTGCTATTTGTTTTCCTTTAAGTTTATTATCTATTGCTCCGAGCAATCTTCTTAATAATTCATTTGCTTCTTTGCCTCTAAGAGTTATTCTTGTTCCAACTTCTAAACCAGGCCTAACTCCAAAATCTGGGATCCTTTTATTTGAAGTAATTATTTGGGCTTTTCTTTTTGTTAACAATTCAAGAAGTTTTTTTGCTTTCTGGAGGTCATCCCCTACTGCGCCTGCGCTTACAACTACTTTTTCCATTTTTATTTTTCTCATTGGATTTTCTTTCATTTGCATTTGTGCTTTCATTGTACTATAATACTCCTCATTGGAAGAGATTTTATCTCCTTGTCTATCTTTAAAACTATTAAATTTTCTTTTTTAGATTCTATTGTGCCATGCTTGCCCGCGTACTTACCTGAAAATACGAAAGCCTTTGCTCCTTTTTCGCATGCAACGTGGGATTTTATATTTCCGTTCTTATCAAGATATACTGAATCTCCTACCCCTATTTTTTTGTCTGAAATTACGTTCGAACCGTCGTGTAAGTTGAGTTGAATTCTTCCTTTAGAAATAAGTTTTTTATTAATAACCTTGCAAATTCTTTCTTCTGCATTTGTTTCTTTTAATGAGAATTTTTTTGTTGGCTCAACTGAGAGAACATATTTTTTATCAGCTTCAAAAATATTAAAAAGTTTTATACTTTCTTTGAAGTCTTTAACTTCCCCATGGTTTATCTTGAGTAGTTTTCTATGAATCATGCTTTTTACTTCTCTTGCTGTGCCTGCAAGTTTGAGCATATCCCTTACTGCGAGAACAACTGGGACTGCATTATTGACATCTGATGATGCTCTTGCTATATATTTCGTTCCCTTTCTCTTGATTGGTATAAATGTTGAAACTTCTTGTCTTGTCTGATGCATTTTATTTCTCCTTCTTGTTTGACTTTGCTTCCACAGATTTTCTGTTCAATGCTACAAGGCGTTGTCTGTCTGACTCGTTCAAAGAAATTATTTGAAGAGCTCTTGGATTGAAAGGAACACTAACTTTAGTACCGTCTCTCTTTGAAACTTGCAGTCCTTCAATGTTAACAAATGAGCGCTTGAGATTAACAGAAATTACTTTGGCTTGCTTCTTTTTGAAGCGACCGCGCATAACAAGCACTTCATCCCCTTCTCTGAGGGGAAGATTCCTCTTGCCATACTTTTGTCTTAATAATTTTGACAAATGAGAGCTTAAAAACTTATGCCTTGTATGCAATGGTGCATTATGTCTAAACTTATGCTGTTTTCTCGGCTGAATGCTTGACTTCCAAGATGTTGAGAATTTGGATTTCATTTTCTTACCCTCATTGCATCTGCCAATCTTGTCATTGCAGTTTCATAGGTTCTTCCAACATGTGATTGTAATGGATCATTTATTTTTTTTGCAATTGTGCCTGCCCAAATCCAATTATAAAGAGGAGAAATATATCTGAGTAATAATCCTCTAATTTCTTCAGCACACTCCACTGCCCTAATTGGATCTTCTCTATTCACTGCTTTTACTCCTTCTTCTGAACAATATCTCATTAATACTAAACCATCCAATAACAGACAAAATCTTTCGCTAGTTACCCCACTATTCATTACTCTAACTACTCTCTGTCTTTGTTCTTCTAGCTCCGCAGGTAATTGAATTCCACTCATCATAGTACGTATTGTGCGATTTTCGCAACCTCTTTCCATCTTTCCATAACTTCCCTTGCTACTGGGCCTTTAATGAATGTTCCTTTTGGATTTCCTTTTTCATCTTTTAATAATGCACAAGCATTGTCCTCAAAGCAAACTCTTTCTCCAGTATTTCTTTTGTAAGGTTTTCTTTGTCTTATTACAATAGCTTCAAACACCTTCCCTTTCATATCTGGTTTTCCTGCTCTTACTGAAACTTTTACAAGGTCTCCAACTTTTGCAAATTGCTGTCTTCCTTTTGTGACCTTTCCATGCTTTACGCCTGCAATTCTAACAATTCTAGCTCCGGAATTGTCTGAAGCGAGCAAAGAACTTCCCACATTTAAACCTCTAGTTACTCTAGCTGATACTGCTTTCATTTCTTTTCCTCCAAATTCGTAGAACGAATCTTTTCAATTACAATTGCGTGAATTATCTTACTTAAAGGTCTGCATTCCTGAACTCTAACATAGTCTCCTACTTCGATATTTATTCCTGAAGGAAGGCGAGCATGAATTTTTGTTTTCTTTTTGTAAAATCTTTCATATTTTCTAATTTTAACTGTTCTTTCAAATTCTATAACTACTCTTCCTGTAAATTTTTTGACAACTATGCCCTCAAATATTCTTCCTCTTGATGGAACTCTTTCTAAGGCTCCAACTATCGATTTAGCTTCTTCTTTCTTTACTTTTATTTTATTTTTTGTTTCCATGTTAATCTGAAATTGAGTTGTCGGCGAATCCAAGTTTTACAAGCCAGAGCCTTACTCTTCTCTTGTGGTCCCCCTGAAGTTCGATTATCCCGTCTTTGACTGTGCCTCCGCAAGCAAGCCCTTCCTTAAGTTTTTTTGCTGTTTCCTTAAGGTCTACTGTTTTATCGAAACCTGAAACAAGGGTGATTATTTTGCCGTAACGCCTTGACACCTTTGAAACAGTGATTTTTTGGTCGCTTTTAGCAATCTCTTCGAACACATCGCCTTGCGTCGGGAGGTTGGGTATCTTAAATTCTGAATCGTCTGTCATTATCTTTTAGCCGCCACCTCCGATCGTTTTGGTTTGTTCATGAACGTTAGTATGCGCGCAACTGCCCTTTTAATCTCTTTGGTTTTTGCTTTGGCTTTATTAGCAGTTACTCCAGATTTTGTAAGCTCAAACTTCAAGTCTTTCATTTTCTGTTGCAAATCCGCATCAGGCATTTTTTCTATATCTTTAAATTTCAAGAGAGTCATTATGCTGTATCCTCCTTTGATTTCTTCCCTTTCTTAATTTTTTTCTTAACAGGTTCTTCTTTTGAAATATTTTCTTGTGCGGCAAATCTTGCTTTAAGTCCTTCTACAAGCTTTGAATCTACAACTATTCTGTCATGTATATGTGCATTAGGTGGTAATATTCTTACTTTTATTCCAACAACTCCTAGAATAGTAACTGCTTGAGATATCGCACTATCGACAACTTTTGCTGGATCTCCTGTTTTCTTGAGATATCCTTGCGCGAATCTCCAACTCTTTGCCCTGTCACTTGGAAGTTTTCCTGAAAGAACTATTTCTGCACCGAGAGCTCCTGAGTTCATTATTTCCTGAAGCATCTTATAGGCAATCACTTTAAATTTCAGAGATCCTTGTCTTTCTAGATTTATTGCTATTTCATCGGCAACAAGTTGTGCGTCAAGCCTTGGTTGCGTTATTTCAAAGATATCTATATGTGGATTATCAAGGTTGAATCTCTTTTTTAGGACTCTTGTAAGCTCTTCTATTTTCTCTCCCTTCCTTCCTATAACTAAACCTGGTTTTGAAGTAGAAATAACAATTTTTTCTCCTATTGGGGTGTATTCTACTGAAACTCCAGAAATTCTGCCTTTACCAAGTTCATGCTTTATGTACTCTTTCACTCCCAATTCTCCTTTCTTAAACTGAACAAATTTTTTCTCATCCATTATTTTTTAACTCCTGTAAATTCTTTAGCTTTAAGAATGACGTGCGTTCTTTTAAATCGTCCGCCCGCACCTCTTCTTGGTCTTGATGCCCAGCTTGCAGATGCAAAATAAATTCTTGTCTTATCCAAATCTAGGCCATTGGCGATTACATTTCCTTTAAGGCCCTTAAGAACATTTATCATCATTGCTGAAACTTTTACAGGGTATCTTCCAGACATTATCTTTCCTTTTCTATGTGGTATTTCTCCCTTGAAAGGAATAGGCCTCTTAAACATTAAAACTTCCTCGAGGTTTTCTATAGCTGTATCTATACTCTTTCCTTTTATGAAAGAACAGATATACATGCAGTGCTTCTTTGAAGCTCTTAAACTCATCCCGCGAGCAACCGCTTCTTCCTTTTTCTTCTTTACTTCTTTCTTTTCTTCTTTTTTTGTTTCTTTCTTATCTTCTACATGCTTATTTTCGTGTTTATTTTTATCATTGGAATCTTTTGTTAATCCATCTTTGAGATTATTATTCTTCATTGAATTTTTTATTCCATCAACTAATTCTTTCTTATCTTCTAGCTTTTGTTTTTTGCTTTCTTCAGCCATTATTTTTTAACTCCTTTTGTTCCTTTAGTAGCTCCAATGCCTGCTGTACCGTGATTAACCTTTGAGCAAGTGTGCGAAAATTCTCCAAGTCTATGACCGACCATTGCAGCTTTTATTTCTATTTCCTCGAATACTTTTCCGTTGTGAATTCCTATTCTCATACCAACAAGTCTTGGAACTATTACTATATCTCTCAAATGTGTTCTTATTTTTTTATTGTTTGAAACTGCTGCTTCACATCTTCTTACAAAATTTTCTATCTTCTGAAAGTTTCTAAGGACAAATCTTCTTGGTCTTGATTTCAGATATTTTGCAAACTCTCTTACGTCAAGATTCTTCAAATCTTCAAGATTAACTCCTCTGTAAAATACTTCCTTTGACCTAATTATTACTTGCTCAACCATTATTTTTTCTCCCGACCAGTTCTTCTTGGCCTTATATGTCCTACTCTTGCTCCAGGAGGCGCATTTCTCTTGGCAATCTTAGGTTTAATTCTCTTACCTCTGCCTGAACCGAATGGATGATCTATCGCATTCATCTTGACTGCAGATGTTCTCGGCCATAATTTATTTCTTGCCTTCATCTTGTACCACATCTTTCCAGCTTTAATAAATGGTTTCAGTAATCTCCCTTCTCCTGCAATAATTCCTACTGTGGCTCTGCAATCTCCAGAAATCTTAATTTCTTTTTTGCTTGGCATTAGAATTCCCACCTTGTTATGGTCATATTTTTTATTGACTGTTGCATTTGAGCCGGCAGTTCTCATCATCTTTCCGCCGTCTCCAGGATTTATTTCTATATTATATACTTCTGTTCCAACTGGAATATCTTTCAACATCATTATATTACCTATCTTCATGTCTCTAGAATTCACAAATATTTCTTGTCCAACTACTGCTCCAGAAAATGCAGGATTATAAAAAATTTCATTCCCAATCATTATCTTAAGAAGTGGCGCTGTGTGGCCTGCTGAGTGAATTAATTCTATGATGCGTGCTTTTCCTTCATTTGTAGGATATTTTATCTTATGCTGGAATGCTTTTTTTCTGACTCTATAAGTAAGCGAACCATGCCCTCTTGCCTGTGATATAATTCTCTTACCCATTTTACATCATTCCTAATTTAGTTGCGACATCAATCGCAGGATATTTTTTAGTTAATTTGACGTATGTAAATTTTTTATTTTTCTTTATTAAAGTCCTTATCTTTTCAACTTTTACTGAAAAGGTTTCTTCTACTTCTTTTTGTATTTCTGGCTTGGAAGAATTTCTTGAAGTTTCAAACAGCAAAGTATTCTCGATATCAATAAGTTTAACTGCCTTTTCTGATGTTATTGGCTTAAGCATTTTTCTCCTCCGCAATTTCTTCCATTGCTTTTTTAGTATAAAGAGTTAGTCTACCTAAAGGATAAAGATCTGAAATGAGGAGATCTGAATATGTTTTAACTTCGAATCCTTTCGCATTGACTTTTTCATCCTCTCCGGTTACTATTAAAAGTCCTGCATTGCTCTTATATTTCCTGCCCCTATTTTTGCCTTTTCCAGGTCTGACCTGTTTACTCTTTATCAAAAGTGAAAATGCCTCTCCAAACATTAATTTTACGGCTTCAATTACATTTTTAGTCTTTGCAGGGATTGATTCGATAACTTGAGAATGTGCTGGAACGTTTAGTGTAGAATATCTTTTTGCTATGTATTCTTTATTGAAAGTCGAAGCCAATGCAGAATTCACGGCAATTACTATTTCTTTCTTGTTTATTTTTCTAATTGCATAAAGTCTCTTTGGAGGATGGGCCATTCTTCCGCCTCTTGCCTGTGAAACTTCTGCTCCAATCCAATGAAACTGAGTTCCGCGTCTCCACATTGTTTTTCTTGGAAGTCTTGCCATTCCTTTTCCATAATGTCCTTTCCACTCTTTTCTCTTATGACTTATCGTTCCAGAAGCCGAATGTCTTTTTCCTCCTTCTGGGGAAGGACCATAGACTTGTCTTTCCGAGAATTTTGCTACTTCAAAGAATTTTGCGACCATATCTTCTCTTATCTTACTGTCGAATAATGCGGGAAGAGAGAATTCAGATTTTTTCTTTCCTGATGAATCATATAATATTGCTTTCATGCTAATATCCCCTGAAATTCGTATTTCTTTCTTATTTGCTTTTTAGTTGGTCTGAAAGAGGGAGTAATAAGAATTTGTCTTTTCACAGGGCCCTGAACGCTACCACCAAGAAGAATATAAGATGTTTTTATTTTTCCATAATTCTTGAAACCTTGTTCTCTGTTAATATCTTTTTCTGCTATCGTCCCCGAATGGATAAGTTTTAGATTATTTGTTATTCTTGTGAAAAACCCATACTGACCAGCCATAGGTGTTCTGAAAGTTACACGTGCAGGATGCCAAGGAGCAAGAGAGCCTGGTCGTCTTCTACCCTTCTCAGATTTATGTTGTTTAAGAGTTATTCCAAATCTTCTTACTGCTCCTGTAAATCCATAACCTGTTGTTAAACCTCTAGTATCAACAAGAGGAGAATTTGCAAAATCTTTTATAGTTATTTCCTTTCCTATAAGAGACTTAAGAAATTCAAATTTATTGTCCGCAGAAATTGCAACTTCTGAAATGTCTGGTGTCTTTTTAATAGCTGTTGAATTTGCTAGAGAGTATACTACTGCTCTAACATCTTCGTAAGAAATAGGCGCTTCTATTTTTTGAGGGCTTTTAGGCAACTTTAGTTTTTTCTTTAATTCTTTGTCTGATGAAACAATTATATCTTTGACAACCACTCCATGATTATAAAACCTTATAGAAAGAAGTTTCATTGAAGGCACCTCGAGAATGGTTACAGGAATATGAATTAACTTATTTTGAGTCATTGATTTATCTGTTAGGTCCTTGACAAGGGCAGTTGCCATAGCTGCTTTGTAGGTAATAAAACCAAGAAGATTATTTTTATCCTTGACAGATATTGTTTTCCAATTAACTCGAGGTAAGAACTTTCTAGCTCTTGATCTCGGCCAGTATTGCAGGCTTCCCTTTCTTGGTCTTGATAGTCTTGCCATTAATTGATTTTTCTGTCAGTATTTTATATTTCATCTCAAAAGTAGTGCAACTCCCTACACTGTGTAGTTGAACAATTGTGTTATCAGCACCTTGTTCGGTATTAATTAGATTCTGATAATTCAATGATTTGGGGGGTATTTAAAGCTTTTGTGGGAAAATTTATATAGGAAAATGATGTAAACAATTCATGAGTGAACAGGATTTAGTCAGTGAAATGAAAAGATTCGAGGAAGACAGCAAATGGCTACGTGATAATGAAAATATTCTCAGAATTAAAGGTTTATCTGGAAAGTTTGTAGCTGTTAAAAATAAGCAAATAATCGCATCCAATAAAGATGTGAATATATTGGTAAAATATGTTGAAGAAAAAGGGGAGAATCCTGCCTGTCTGGTAATAGAATTTGTTTATCCTGAAGGTACAGTAATTTTATTGTGATGAGAATTCCAGTTAGTGTTGAATTTTTTGGAGGAGGTATCAGACCTATGATGGATATGTCAATTAGGTGTGAAGATCCAAAGTTATTCGGATTAATAAGAGCAGTTATAGATACTGGTAGCCCTACAACAATATTGGGAAATGCTGATGTCCAGAAGATGAGAATATCTCAGGTACAGATGGGTAAACTAATGGGTGAAGAAAAAGAAGTTAATCTTGGAGGAGCACAGATAAGAACAAGAATACTTCCGAATGTAGAAATAAGTGTTGGAGGGTCCAAAGTTATAATTCCTGTCCAAGTTCCTGTCAAAGTAAACAAGGGTGTTCCGCCACCCACAATTTTAGGAATAGACTTTTTGGTTGCAGGTAAATTTGAATTTGTTTTTAATGCTTACAAGAGGGAAAGTTATTTGGAGAAGGAGTGAATTAATTATTAAATTTTATTATCTCCTTGAATTCTTCTAAACTAATTGCTCTACCACCATTTGCATTAACTCTTGATTTTCCTTAAATTTATTGTATCTTTCTACTAATTTATTTATGCCTTCCTTGATTTGTTCTTTATCCAGCATAATAAACTTGAGAATGCGACGTATAAAAAGTTATCTCACTGCATTAGAAAATCAAAATAGATTATATTATTCAAATTCTCTTATAACCTCATTGAATTCTTCTTCTGATAATTTTCTTCCAAGCTTTTCTTCTTTTTCAATAATTGTCTGACAGACTATACAGGGCTGTATTGCCGTAAAATTTACGTTGCAAATATTACATTTAGACAAATCTCCTTTGATGTTTTTTTCCAATATAATTATTCTATTTAATTCACAATCCATGCAATTTTACCTACCGAAGAAATACTTAAGGAATGAATTAGGAGAGGGGTCTGAATCATATATTACATTTCCGAGTATGAATGAGCCCGTTACTGGTGCTGACTCTCCTCCGCTAGTTCCACTTGTTGTTCCTGAGGATGAACCTGAACTTGTTGAACTTGAATCTCCAGAAGTTGTTCCTGAAGTTGATTGCTGAGAAGAATCTGCTGGAGGAGATTGCTGAGGAGGTTGTTGCTGTTGCTGTTCTTGAGGTGGTTGTTGATTTTGTTGAGTGTTGAAAGGAACACATCCTGAACCGCTCCATTGTTGTCCTTCAGGACAGCTTGAACCATCAGGGTTAAAACCTCCCTCTCCTTTCTGGCATCCTCCCCAAGGATCGCAATAATTTGGAGAAGGACCACAGTTTAATTTAGAACAGTCATATTTTGCAGTTCTATCTACATAATCTTTATCTCCAGGTCCTGGAGGACGATTGTATTCTTCTTTAGATTCTCCAAAGCATTTATTTCTGGCTTCATCATAGGACAATCCTTTAGTTCTTGCTTCATCTAAGCATCCATTGCCTGTTGACTTGGAAGTGTCTCTAAATCCTTCTGGACCTCTTGGTTGCCTGAAATCGTCCCTATATTCTCTTCTTTCACCTTCTCTGCATGTACATTGGCCTCCAGTAAAGTCCCACGCTACATTTTTCTCTTGACATGAGTTTGCACACTCTCTTTCTTTTTCTTTTGTTTCTCTAAACCTTTTTTCATCAAATCCTCTGCCTTCTCCATCTGGGCCTTCTCTGAAACTTGAGACGGCACCATCAAAACACTTTAATCTTTCATCTGAATCTTGTATCTGCCTGCAATCAAAGTTAAATCCTCCTCTTTGGCCTCTGCCTTCTCCATCTGGGCCTTCTCTGTCTCTGCCTAACTCATCCATTATCTTTTGGCACTTTCTTCCATCAGATGGAGATTCTCCTGTAAGCCCTGCGTCTATGCATTCTTGAGGTGCACTACTTTCAAACTCATGTCTTCCACAATCTTTAAAGTTTGTAATTCCTGCGTCTATGCATTCTTGAGGAGCTTTTATTTTGTACATTTCTCCTTCGCATTTTTCTCTTAATTCTCTCTCGCTTGTTATTCCCTTGTCTATTGCGTCTAGTAATACCTTTCTGCATTCTGGAGGAGGTCCGTCATCATCTTCGCTTCCTTCAGATATCACTAACTTCATGCATTCTATCCTTGATGTAACCTTTCTTTCTCTGCAAATTTTAGGTGCATGATTATCATATTGAGCTCCTTCAAAATCATCTTCTATATCAGCCAAAGCTTCTTGAAGATAATCTGGAAGAACATCTTCAATGCCTTCGCTTAACTTATCGGCCTCTTCACACTTTGCTTCATCCCCTTTCTGGCATTGAGCATATAATGGGGCGACTTCAGTGCATTTGTCAGCAAATGCTTCAACACTTATATCTTGGCATTTACAATTGGTTGCATCTTTCATGCATTGAGTCATTATTCCTATAAATGCCTTAACTTCTTTTTTCTGCTCTTCTGTCAATTTTCTGTCGAGCTTTTTCTGCCAATCAGGAGAATCGTCGTCTGATTTGCATGTTCTTGAATATTGGTCAGGGTCAAGCTTTGAAAGAGTTTCACACAATTCTTTTATTTTCCCTGCAATTTCTGCCGCAGTTCCTATCTTCTTTTCTGCTACTCTTATCTTGTTGAAATCATCTCTATATTCTGGAGGAATATCATTTATTATATCACCATATGCTTTTCTTATAACTTTTGAACGCCTTTCTGCTTCATCTTTATCCTCTGGTTTTACTTCTTTTTCAAATTTCTCAGCAGATTGTTCATATTCTGCAAGAAGCGCTTTTGCCTCTTCGTATTTTCCTTCACTTAATAAAGTCCTTATTTCCGCCGCTCTTTCTCGGCTATATCCTTCATCATCTTTGAATATCCCGTCTACAAATCTGTCAAATTCATTTACGCTTCCTCCAGTACCTAATTCATCCCTGACTTCTTCTTCAGTTATATCTGATAAATCAGAATCCTCTTCCTCCGAAACAGCATCTTGGCTTGAAGCGTCCTGAATTTCATCGGAAATTTCTTCAGAAGAAACAGACGTATCTGTTGAATCTTCAGCATAAACAAATGAGATGGACAATGCTAATAACATAAAAGTCAAAAACATAAAACGCAAGCCTCTTCTTTGCATCAGTTTTAGTATTTTAGCAAGTATATAATAGTTTTGATTTTACCATTTTAGTTAAGAGAAGTATTGCCTAATATCTTTATTCTCTTTCCCTTGGATAAATGAGAAAGCAAATGATAAAAACGCACCCATAGTTGTGCCCATAAAATAAATAAAACCTGTTTTGGATTTTACAAGGTTTCTTTTTCTTAATTGTGCAAGTTCAGTGAGAGCATTTGGATGAGCTTTAACATATGCAACATAATTTGAAGTTAAAGCTGACAAATCTGCTGAAGGAGGGTTTTCGTCTAACTTTGAAGATATCTCTCTTCTCATATCTCTCGCAATTATGGCTGGTTGGTTTAAATCTTCTCTTGCATCATATGTAAAATCTTTATATACTTGATTTATTGATAATCCTGTAAGAAGAGTTCCTAAATAAAATAACTTTCTTGCTGGTGATAGTTTGATATATTGTTCTTTTAGTTGTTTTATCATTACATTGCCCTCACCGTTGGTGGTAATTGTGCTTGGTATTGTGTATTTCGTGATTTAAAGTAGAATCCTGATAAACTAAAAACTAATAAAACTCCACAACTTGCAAGCCCCTTATATTCTGGCAATAGTTAATGACTTTATGGATTGCTGATACTCTCGTTCTAATTGAGGATTTCCTTCCAAAAATTGGAAATATTCTTTAGTAGCTAATCTTGCTTCAACTGAATGCTTTTTTGCTTTTTTTATTTTACCGTATAAACGATTGGCTTCTTGAATTAGGGGAGTTCTTGATTGACTTTTTGCTTTCTCAAAATCAACTAAATTACTTCCAAGCCAAACTATGCCTGCCAAAGTGACAGCTGTACAAAAGTTTACAGGTCTCAAATATTGAGATATGTTTTTCATTTTTAATCTTCCTGCTCTATTCTTGGGGCGAGGACGAATGAAAGCATAACATTTCCTGTTGGGAAGTCAAGACGCATAGGGTGGTTGTCTGAGAAGGAAATAGACACCCTAGAAGAAATTTTTGAGCCCTTTCTGAACTTATTAAGATATTCTAAGGAGAATCTAGCTTTGCTTGTGGCAGAGAATATCTCTGCTTCATCGCTTGAAAACTCTGCCTTCGCGGAGTTTAGACCAGAAGCTTCCACTATAAATTTAGTTGGTTCTGCTATAAATGTACAGGCATCTGAAACTACAAGGCAATCATCTATAACTTCAGAGAAGGTTTCTGCATCCATCCTTATGACTGATTTGAATTCCCATTCTGGTAGATCTTTTTCTTCTGAATCTAGATCTAGAAGAGCAAGAGTAAAGTCTCTCTTTATTCTATCTTGGATTTCAAGTCTTAAGATATTATCATTTTTAATAAGTAAAAGTGCGCTTCCGGGCTTACATCTTCTTAAAACTGCCTTTAAATTCTCAAGATTTATTCCTAAAATCTCATTTTTTTCAAGTTCAAAAATTGAAAATAGGTCTGATGGTATGCGAAAATAGACCATGGCCACATTTGCTGGATCTATAGCAGTAAGCATTAAACCGTCTTTATTGACCTTAAGCTTAACTTCAGTAACCAATTCAGATATTATGCCTACTATATCCGAAAATAACTTAGGATTATCGAGTTTCAACCTCATGTTTGTTGAGATAATTAAGAGCTTTTAAGTTTTGTTGTGATTCATGATATAAAGAACCGAATACAAGAATCTGTTATTTCATTTATTTGTATCATTAATAAGGAATAAGCAAATCCTATAAAGCATAGGTTGCTGAGAAATCTATGGTGAAGGAAGAAAGAATTAGGGCAATTACTAAACTATATTATTCAAACCCTAAAGTGCAGGAGGCATTGCTTAAGTTCTCAAAAGATAGAGAAGTTGTTCCAAGATATTTTGAAGGGTTTGGGAAAAGACCAGATTCATTGCAATATAATTCAGATATAATGGGATTGGTCAATAAAGGGGCTACAAGTTTTCATGCATCGGAAGAATTGTGGGAAGATGTACTTGCAATAAATTCCGACATGACTCAAGCGGAATTTAATTTGCTTAGAAAATCATGGGACCTACTTATAGATATAGACTCTTCATTTCTTGATTGTTCCAAGATAGCAACAGACTTAATAATAAAAGCGCTAGAGCATTTTGGGATAAAAAATTATGGAATAAAATTCTCTGGGAGCAAAGGATTCCATATAATCGTCGCTGGAAAAGCTTTTCCTGAAGAGTATAATGGGATGAAGATGAGTGAAATGTTCCCTGAATGGCCTCGAGCTATTTCAGAATATCTTATGTATTATATTAGGAGAGATTATAATATAGAAGTAGGAAAAATATTAAGCAATACTGATATTGTGGCCAGAACCGGCAATAAAGAAAAAGAAGAAAATATAATATGTAAGAAATGTGGAAGAAAAGCTCTGCGAGGAGTGGTAGCAAATTTACACTGTCCAATATGCGGATTCCAGATAAACAGAAGAGACGCAAAAACAAGCAAAAGAAAGTTGAAGTGCATTAATGCTAGATGCGCAGGAATACTTGAAAGTGGGGATGAAAAAGATTACTGGTATTGTGAATATTGCAAGCAGGATGAAGAAAGCAAAGCAAATCTAAATTCAGAAAAAAATCCTGAATATTTCGAAAAACTTAGGGGAGAAAATGCAGAGGCAATAGCTAAACTTGATCTTATACTTGTTGCGCCTAGGCATTTGTTTAGGATGCCTTATTCTCTTCATGAAAAGACATCTCTCGCAAGCGTCGTATTAAAGAAAGAAGAAATAAAAGATTTTGAACCAAAAGACGCAGATCCTTTAAAAATCAAAATAAGAGATTATCTTCCTGAAAACGAAAAAGACGAAGCAAAAAAATTACTCTCTGCGGCGTTAGAATGGAAGAAGGGCAGGGAGCAGCAGGAAGAAGAACAAGTTAAAAAGAAGTATTTCAGCGAGACCAATTTTGAGGTGGGAAATATAGATGAAAAAGATTTCCCTAAACCGATAAAAAAACTACTTAATGGCATAGGTGACGGCAAAAAAAGAGGATTGTTTATACTCCTTACTTTTCTTAAAAGTATAAATTATTCTCCTGAAAAGATAAATCAGCTAGTCAGAGAATGGAATAAGAAAAATGAACAACCATTAAAAGAAGGATATTTGAAAAGCCAGATAGAGTGGCATTTGAGACAGAAAAAGAAAATACTCCCTCCCAATTATGATAATCCCTCGTTCTATAAAGATCTGGGATTGCTTGATGAAAAACCAAACGTGAAGAATCCGTTAGTTGATGCTATTAGAAAGGCGAGGAGGAAACATATTTCTTGAGAACATTTTTAAATAACTTATGCGTGGCATTGGAATGAGAAAAGGGTTGATGTTGTTGGCTTTTGCTTTTGGTCTAATAGTTTTTAGCGGAATAGTTTTTGCTGCGGAAAACGACACTTCTGGAGAGAATATTGATAAGGCATATCAATGCCTTAAAGGAGAGATAGATAAAAGAACAAGTTTGAGTTTTCAGGAAGCTGTGTTTAGTACTCTTGCTCTTGGAAGTTATAAAGAAAATCTGAAAGTTATAGACAATGAAAAATACGGAAGCCAAAGTTGCTGGCCAAAATCGGGGTGTAAGATTAAAGAAACAGGACAAGCATTACTAGCATTAGACCGTGCGGGAAGAAACACCGATCCAATTGAAAAATGGCTTCTTGGAAAGAATGGAACTGCGGATGATTTATCTTGGTTCCTTGAAATAGATATTAGAAATCAGCAAGTAGCTACATGTAGTATAAAATATAAGGGATTGACAGGAAATGTACAGATTGGTGCAGATTCCAAAATTTCTGGAAGCGCAGGCTCATGCCTTAGTATTTCTGATTCAGATTATCTTCTTAAGATAAGGGAGAGTTGCCTTGGAGAAGAGTTTGCAATTTCGTGTAATCAGGACTTTGTAACTACGCTGATTTATCAGAAGACAAGAGGAGATAATAAAGATTGCCTTGGAGAAAACAACATAACTTGTTTCGTTTCTGGAGAGACTCATGCAGCCTCTTCTTTAGGAACAACTGTTGAAAAGATAAAGGCTTCTTGCTTTAAGTCTGGAGGGAGATGCGATTATGAGGGAAGTTTATGGGCTGCCATTGCACTAGCAAAAACAGGGAATAATATTGACATATTTGCACCATATTTGCTTGCACTTGCCGAGGATTCGGGAAGATATTTCCCAGAAGCATTCTTACTTTCCTTAATTGGGGATGATGATTCATTTGATTCTGTAATACAACAGAGAAAGCAAGGCCAATTTTGGGAAATTCAGGGAAGCCCATACAATAGATTTTACGATACCGCTTTAGGATTGCTTGGTCTCAACTCTAGGTCTGGAAGTACAGAAGTTGAGGCAACACAAAGTTATCTTCTTGGAATACAAACCAGGGAGGGATGTTGGAATAATAATAATATTAGAGATACTGCATTTTTACTTTATACTGGATGGCAGAAATCTTCTGGGGGTGGTGGAAGTGGAGGAAGTAGCGCATTATGTGAAGAAGCAGGATTTTCATGCGAAAGATTAAGCGAGTGCCAGGCGATTGGAGGAAGTACTAAAGAAAATTTTGAGTGCACTGGAGTAGGAATATGCTGTTCACTAGAGGTTCCTAAGACAAGTTGTGAAGCAGAAGGAGGAGCGGTTTGTTCGGGAAATACAGAGTGCGATGGAAGAACATTCGAAGCAAGTAGTGGACAGGCTTGTTGTTTGGGGGCATGCATACCAACAGTAGTTGAGAATATATGTGAGGATAGTATTGGAGGAACGTGCAGATTTTCGTGTGAAGGGAAAGAGAGTGCGACGAGCGACAGTTGTGGATTAGATGCAGGAAGCATATGTTGTGTTAAGGAGAAAAGTAGTGGAGGTTCTGGAATGGTGTGGATAATCATTTTGATAATACTGATAATTATAATAGCACTCGCAATTTTGTACAGACATAAAATACAATTGTGGTGGCACTCAAGAAAGGGAGATTTCAAGAGCAGACCTGTTGTGAAGCCTGGAATACCTCCTGCAGGAACTTATAGGCCAATGCAAATGAGGCCAATGTTTGGAGCTAGACCTATGCAAGGTCAACAACCTGCAAGAAGACCCGCGCCTGCAAGATCAGAAAGAGAAAGTGAATTAGATGATACCCTAAAGAAATTAAGAGATATGAGTAAGTAAAACAGAATTATATTTATATAATACAAATTGTTGTAAAAGGTATGAAAAAGATGAATCTAATTAAGATATTTGTTGCGTTTTTAGTCTTTATATCTCTATTTTCTATGAGCATTAGTGCGCTTTCTTTAGATATGAAAGAAAGTTATCAACCTAGAGAAACTATGATTGTTGAAATAACTGGAAATATTTTGTCTCCAATAAATCTTGAAGATATTGAGTTCAAGAGAAAAAATGTCATTGTTCCATTAAACTATGATGTTAAGGTTCTTGGAGAGAGGCATTTTATATGGGCTGTTGCGCCTTTGAATGAAAGCAATTACACTCTTGTGCTTAAAAAAGTGGATACAACTGTAAATGGAGTAAGAGAAGAGACAAGTTATGAAAAGAACTTTAGCATATACGGAAATATAACTTCCTATAGTGTAACTCCTGGCTTTATCTTAACTAATAAAGAGAATTTTACTGTAGAAGTTTTCCTGTATGAAGATGAAAAAAAGGTTGTTAGTATAGACTTTCCGGAAGTTCATGAAGTGACTTTAAGACCTGGAAAGAATGAACTTAAATTTAAAGTCGACTCTGTTTTCGGAAGCGTTTTCAGAGAGATACATCTTGGGTATTATACACTTCCTGCGTACATATCGGGAACAGCAAGGAATAAATATGAAGCGCAAGACAAACATCTTGCATTTGAGCCTGCAACTTTTTACAAAGAAATTGAGATTGACAGAACAGTTGAATATACCATTATCATAAGGAATAGATATAATGAAACAATAGAAGATATTTCCTTGAATTATAATGAAGATTTATTTACAATTACTGAAGATTCAAGATTTGCTTTGGATCCTGGAGAAAGCAGAGAATTTATTGTTAAAACGAATGATCCTGTGAAAGAAGACTTAAGAGAATTCATATATGCAAGATCTGACGATATAGAAATTACAATGCCTATTGAGATATTGATAAAAAGAATAGATGAACAGACTGGAGAGAACTTGCTTTACTGCGAGGAAATCCCTGGAATGATTTGTACAGAAAGTGAAGAATGTGTGGGGGAGAGCGAAAATTCCATACAGGGTGCTTGTTGTTTGGGAATATGTGAGAAAAAAGAAACAGAAAGCGGAAGCAAGGGATTAATTGGGTGGTTTCTCGCAGGTATAATTATTATAGGTCTGGTTGTCATGTTTTTCAAGTATAGGAAATCAAATGCACCAATAGAAGAAAAGAAGTAAATTATGGTTAATGTTTAGATTTCTTCTTTTTTTGTTTCTTTGATGATTTTTCTAAAACTTTATTTTCTGGCTGTGATGCATTCTGCTGTTGCCTAAATAACTGAGGTTCATAAGTTACCAAGCGTTTTGCTAGGAAATCTCTTTCTGCAACGACATTTTTTGCAAGGGCATCATAACTGTGAAGTCTCTGAACTAATTGGTTAATTGCCTGCGTAAGTTCTTCATTCTTAACTTTCAAATTTTCGGGGTAAGTAATTTCAAAATTGGAGGGCATATACTTAAATGCTATAAAAAATAAAAGATCTATTGATGCTACTTCCAAGTCTATTTCTGAAAAAGTAGTATAAAGATCTTTGGAATCCTTGACTGGAATGGGATCATTAATTTTCTTCGAAACTATTACAACTCCTTTTTCCTTAGAAAGTTGTTCAATTAGATTATTCATGGCGGCAGTTACATTCTCAGGAGGTCTTCCAAGTATTTCTAGAATAATTGAGAGCTTAATATTTTCCATGAAAGAGATTATAACAATATCTTTTTAAAACTATTTAAAGTCGCTTTCTAGAAAGAAAAATTATAACAATTATACAGAAAGCAGCAAAGGCATAGGAAATCCACAAACGCATTCTTGCCTCTTTAGAAGTAAAAGTCAGGGTTTTGGCTTCTTTTTTCTCAGAATTTTTTGAGTTTAGTAAGATTACTCCATTGTCTTCCTCTTGCTCGGGAGTTTTTTGTGTACTAACTTCTCTTGTTGAATTGGGGCTTGGTAAAACAACATTGTCTTCCGGATTTCCTGCAGATCCCTCATTAGAACCTTGATCTTCTTCTGTTTCCTGAGAGGTCTCCTCCTCAGAAACATTGGAGGGAGGGTTAAAAACTGAATTTTCTCCACAAGAATTTTCTGAATTCTTAGTTTCTTGCTCAAAAACCCAGGCTTCATTGCAGAAGTTCCAGGTCAAATTATCATTCTTTGCGTCGTCTAGGCTTGAAGTTTGGTGAACTATGCCGGAAGCATTTTTTATATAAATGACCGCATCTGAATTGTCTATCCATTGCTTTTCAAGTTGAACGATAAGATATCTCTCTATGTTTCCTGAGAGATTTATTATATCTCCGTCTTCATTTTCTAAGAAATAAGCGTTTAGATTTACTGTAAATTCGGAATAAAGTTCTATCCATTCTTCTCCAGAATCTGCGCCTGGGGGATTAGATTCTACTTCTGAAATTATTAATGCATTTGCAAATGAAATAAAAAAGATAAAAATAAAGCTAATAGCCGTAGCTTTCATGAAATACAATATTATTTTCAGAGTCGAATAGATAAATGGTGTCTCGGTCATTATTCCATATGCTTGTTTTGGAGTTCCAAAATATATCTGTTCTATTGTCATTTCCGCTTCCTGAGTGCAGATTCACCTCGGAATCTAGAAGAATATTAAACTTATATTGTTTTCTGCTTTCGTCTTTTAATATCCATCCTGAAAGATTAAATGGATTGCATATATTTTTAATTCTGACCATTTCTTCTTCTTCAGATACTTCAACATTTAAACATCCTGAATAATTTGAACTTTTCCATATGCCTTTATTCCATTTAACTGCTTCCTTTTCTGCTTTGTCAAAGGCTTCAAGTTCTGACTCTTCCACAAGGAATTTTGAAGCTAAACCTAAAGAGACAAGTTCTAAATTAAGATATTTTTCATCTTGGGAATAAAGTCTAGCTAGAGTCCGACCATATTTTTCTATGCCTTGTTTCTCAATATAAATATTTTCCTTTTCATAAATTTTTAGGTAATTAAGGGATTTTATATAAAGGGGGGAAGATTTTTCCGGGGAATTTATATTTACTAACCTTACAATTCTTCCGTCTTCTAACTCTAATGTGTCTCCATCTATAACTCTTGCTAAAATAACTGATTCTAACTCTCTTTCAGACTCTGAGAAAATGAAAAAGATATTGGAAATTAATACAGTTAATGCTAGAGCTATTAAAAAGGATATTTTCTTATTCAATTTTTAATATGTGTGGGTTTACTTTTAATGAAGAGATAAATTTTCTTAAATCGACCTTATGTATTTCAAGAGTAGATGTATTTATGTTTGGATGAAAACCTGCAATATCTGCGTTCCAAACAACTTCATCAATAATTAAATTTACATCTTTTGCGTAAATCATGGCAAATATTGAGACTGAACCGGGAGATACGTTTAGATGAAACTTCAGTTCTTCTGGAGAAGCAAAGTGCAGTTTTCCCACATTAAATTCTTTTCTCAAAGACTTTATATCTGCTCTTTTATATGCCTCCATAGCAATGAGGTAAAATTTATTTTTGTCATCCTTTAAAAAAAGGCACTTACAATGCAGACCAGGGATGTTGTTTTTTACTTTAAGAGATTCTTCAACAGTAAAAACTGCTGGATGCTTATGCTCTATAAATTTTATTTTATTTTTCTCTAAAAAGTCAAATAGTGTTTTGTCCATGAGATATATATCTATAAATCAGTTATATAATCTCTGTGCTCCCTACAGACATATATAATCTTTTTGCCAAGATTTATATAAAGATATAATCAATAAAAAAGATGGATGAAAATGAATTTGATTTTATAATAATTGGTGCTGGAGTTGCAGGATTGTCTGCTTCAATGTATGGCGCCAGACTTGGTATGAAAACACTTTGCCTGGGAGCAACTTTCAGCTCAGAACTTGCAGTAGGGGGAGTCATAACAACAACAAATATTGTAGAAAATTATCCAGGTTTTATCAAACTAAGCGGAAGTGAACTTGCGGAAGCAATTGAAAAACATGCCAGAAGCTATGATATGGTAACAATAAGGAATGAAAAAGTGGAAAGAGTCGGTGGAAAATTCGGTAAGTTTTCTATAGAAACTAAAAAAAATAGATACTCTGGAAAAACAATTTTGTTTTCTACAGGAACAAAATGGAAAAAACTAGAAGTTTCAGGAAGCAAGGAATTTGAGAATAAAGGCGTTGCGTATTGTGCATTGTGTGATGCTCCTCTTTTCAAAAATAAAATAGTTGGTCTTGTCGGAGGTAGTGATAGCGCTGCTAAAGATGCACTAGTATTGACAGAACACGCAAAAAAAGTTTATATAATATACCGTGGAGAAAAAATCCATCCGGAAATAATCAATATGAAAAGGGTAGAGGAAAAGATAAAACAAAGAAAAATAGAAATCATAAATAATACTAATGTCGTTGAAATAAAGGGAGGGGAATTTTTGGAAAAGGTTGTTTTGGATAGACCTTTTAATGGAAAAAAAGAGCTAGAGCTGCAGGGATTGTTCATAGCTATAGGACATATAGCATTAACAGAGTTAGCAGAAAAAATTGGAGTGAAACTTGATGAAAAAAAAGAAATTGTAATTAACCATAAGACAAGTGAAACAAACATAATGGGTGTGTTTGCTGCAGGAGACTGCACGGACAAGCCATTTAAACAGGCAATAACTGGTGTTGCTGATGGATGTACTGCAGCCTATAGCGCTTTCGAATTAATAACAAAAGACCAAATAGGCTAATCAAAAAAACGATGTGCCACTCCACCTTAAAAGGTGGAGTTTGAAGAGGCACTCGTTTCATCAAGGACGTAAGTCCTTGAATGCCATCAAGAATTGAAAATTCTTGAGGTTAGGATGTTCAAGATGCAACCTCATCTTAAAAGATGAGGTTTTCTGTCAAGCATCTTGACATAAAACTTAATTAAGTTTTTAAAGTCGGATAGGTTTTAAGCTGAATGAAGAGAAAAGGTTTATCTCCCGTTATTGCTACTGTCCTCCTTATTGCAATAGTGTTGCTTTTAGCGGCAATCATTTTCTTATGGGCGCGGGGCCTTCTTACTGAAAGAAATCAAAAATTTGATGAACCTGTAGAAAATGCATGCGGAGATGTAAACTTCGAAGCTGAAGCATATTTTGATTCTGATAAATACACTTTAGGGGTAGTCAACAAAGGAACCGTCCCAATATATAGTATAGAACTTAAAATAAGAAGAGATGGTGCGATAAGAGATCTTAAGGTATTATCTTTGGAAGATGGAAAATATGGTACAATAAGATCTGGGGAATCTAAGCTTATAGATTTAGGAAATGAGGGGGATATTGAAGTAGGGGATGAGCTTGAAGTTATACCAATAATACTTGGGCAGAAAGGAGGAGTCAAAACACCTTTCCCATGTGAATCTGATCAGGGTCAGAGAATTAATATAAAATCAGAGTGAAATGGAAAGAAAAGGATTATCTGCTATTGTTGCAACTGTTATGATTATAGCTTTGACAGTCGCCGCTGCAGGGATAATAGCTAAATTTGCGATACCTTTTGTCAAAGGAGGCTTAGAAAGTAGTACAGAATGTGTGGATTATCAAGAATATTTTAAATTTGATGAATCTCTTGGATTTAACTGTTTTGAACCAGATGAAAACTTAATTCTCTCTGTAAGGGCCAGCAATAATGTGGGGGGCGATGATAAGATTAAGGGTTTTAATCTTGTTCTATTTGGAGACGGTTTTTCTAAAGTTATTTCTTTAGAGAATAATTTGCAGATAAATGATTTAACAATGTACTCTGGAAACGTAATAGAAATTCCTTCTCCTGGAGAAACATTTAGTTATAATTATACCGAAAGAGGAATTTATAATTTTGCAGAATTGTTTCCTGTATTGAAAACGGGAAAGGTATGCGAAAGAAGGTCTGATAGAATTTCCCTCAGGAGATGCGGATGACGAGAAGAGGGCAGGTTTGGATAGAGACTGTGCTTTATACTTTGATAGGGCTTGCACTGATTGGAATGGTGTTGGCATTTGCTCTTCCAAAAATAAATCAAACAAGAGATGAAATAATAGTAGATCAGACCATAGAATCCTTGAAAGAGCTGGATAACTTGATAAATGGTGTTGCTGATCAGGGCCCTGGAAACAGGAGAACGTATGAAATAGGCATCAAAAGAGGTAGCTTAACCTTTAATTCTGAAGAAGATATAATTGAATTCAGAATAAAAGACTTGGCGGACCTTTACTCTGAAGAAGGTATAGAAATAGAAAATGGGAGAGTAAAAATACTGTCCTCTTCCGGACAAAAGGACAAAGAAATTCTTCTTTCTCTAGACTATGAAAATAAAATAAACATTAGCTATGCTGGAAGAGATGAAATTAAGGAATTTAGTGCGGCTCCAATACCATATAAACTTTCTGTAACCAATGAAAGACAAGTTGTCGGAGAGCTCGTTAATATAAATATAGAGGCCATATCTGGAAGCTCCAATTAACGGCATAATTTAAATAGATAATTGCATAAACAATGTTATGGACCTTGTCATAAATCTCAAACCTCCCATACCTGCTCTTCCAAGAGTAACAGACAAAAGTAAGGTAGATATTAGATATGTTTTGATTGCCCCCTACGCTGTAGCCCATATATATTGGGATGAAAAAACTTCTGAATTAGTTTATGAACTTGAAGAGCCCTTGCTTAACGAGCCAGAAAAGGCTATACTTGACAAGATTGAAGAAGGAATGCTCGAACTCATAAATGTTAATGTGGCTGTTGAGAAGACTTTAGAAGCAACAACAAATTATATAGACAAAACTGCAAGGCTTTTGATTGACGAATTTAATATAAAAATGTCTGAAGAGGGCTATCAAAAAATATTTTATTATCTTTACAGAGATTTTATTGGCTTAAATGAGATAGAACCCATCCTTAATGATTATTATATAGAAGATATAGAATGTAATGGTGTTGGAACAAGTGTGTATGTTATACACAGAATATATAGGAATCTAAGAACAAATATACTTTATTCTGATGTAGATAAACTCGCAAATTTTGTTGAGAAGCTTGCGCAAAGGACTGGAAGATATATTTCCTATGCCCAGCCCCTACTAGATGGCAGTCTACCAGATGGAAGTAGAGTCAATGCAAGTTACACAAAAGATGTTACCTCTAAAGGTCCAACTTTTACAATACGTAAATTTACAAAAGTTCCTTGGACACCAATACAACTTATTGGACTTGGAACTGTGAGTCCCGAGATGCTTGCTTATTTCTGGATACTTCTCGAATACAAGTCTAGTTTTATGATAACTGGAGGTACTGGAACTGGTAAGACAACATTGCTTAATGCACTTGCCTTCTTCATTCCTCCCGAAGCGAGAGTTGTTAGTATTGAAGACACAAGAGAAATAAATTTGCCAAGAGAAAACTGGCTTCCAGCAGTTGCAAGACCAAGCATCGGAATAGGAAATGTTGGTGAAGTAGATCTTTTCTCCCTATTGAAAAGCTCATTCAGACAGAATCCGGACTATTTAATAGTGGGAGAAGTAAGAGGAAAAGAAGCTTATGTCTTATTCCAAGGAATGGCTTCTGGTCATGCCTCTTTGAGTACAATGCACGCCGATTCTGTAGAGACATTGATAAGAAGGTTACAAACACCTCCGATAGAACTTCCGCCGAGCCTTGTTAACACATTAGACTGTGTTGCAGTAATAAGTCATGGATTGGTTAATAATAGGGATATAAGAAAAGTCAGAGAGATTGTTGAAATTATAAATGTAAATAATGACGGTACAGCGATGGTTAATACTCCAATGGTTTGGGATCCAGCAAAAAATGTATTTTACTTCAAAAAGCAAAGCAAAGTCTTTGAGAAAATTGCATTAAAGCATGGAGTAGCACTTGAAAAAATAAGGAGGGAACTTCTTGCAAGAAGTAAACTCCTTTATGAATTATATAGGAATAAAATATTTGATTTTTATGAAGTAGGAAAAATAATCAATGAGTATTATAAAAATCCTGCAGAGGTCCTTACAAAATACGATATAAAAGAGTAAGGTCTATGAAAACTATATAAATATGGTGTCTAATTTATATTAATGGAAAAAGAGGATGTAATATCGCTTGCTCACCTCCTGTCTGCTATGAAAGATTCTGCTATAAAGCTTGAAGAAGCGGTGAAAAAGAAAGATGCTGAAAAAATTACTGAAATAAAAAGAGAAATACTCAGATTTCAAAAAGACGTAGAGAGGGTTATATGATAGAGGAACTTTTGAAAAATATAGATAATGAAATAGACATACTTAAGGAAATAGCCTTGTATAATAATAAATTATCTGAAGCGAATCAGCGAGAGAGAAAAATACTTCTTGCGGCAATAAGCTCCTTGAGAGAAGGAATAAGAATATTAAATGCTTCCGTTCCGAAAATAATGCAGGGTATATCTTTGGCTAAGAAATTGCCTGGAAAACACGAAAGCGGTTTGGAAAGAATATCTTTTAAGAGAAATGAAAAGGGAATGGATGCTGTCTTAAGAAGCGAAGATAAAGAAAGATTCTTATCTGAACTAAGAATAAATAACGAGGCGCTGGAAAAGTTGGGGGGAGAAAAACAAGAACAAGAAGTATCTTATGCCAAATTCAAAGGTTCAAACTTTTATCTTAAAGCATCAAATAGAATGTTTGTCGGACTTGCCAGAAACATGATAAAGCGGGGAAAATTCAAAACACTTGCTACGACCCTTAAAAAATCAAATTTAGACATTTTATTTGAAAGCTATGTTTCTGCAATTTTCTTTACAACTTTTCTTGCTGTATGCTTTTCGGCCGTACTCTATGTCCTTCTTATATTCTTAGACTTCAGTGTGAGCGCGCCATTTATTCAAATATATTCTGATACACATTTGAAAAGAGTAGGAAGCTTAATATGGGTGCCTTTGATCATTCCAATTCTTTTCTTTCTAGGTTCTTATTTCTACCCTTCAACTGAGAGGGGGAGTATAGAAAGAAGAATAGATCAAGAGCTCCCATTTGCTGTCGTCCATATGAGCGCAATATCCGGCTCCGGGATAGAACCAACCAGCATCTTTAAGATAATTGTTCTTGGAAAAGAATATCCTTATCTTAAGAAAGAAGTAAGAAAAATCCTTAATCAAATAAATCTTTATGGTTATGACCTGGTTACCGCACTTAACAATGTTGCCAAAAATTCACCAAGCAAGAAACTGTCTGAGTTGCTTTCTGGGATGGCTTCTACAATAACTTCTGGGGGGAGCCTATCTAATTTCTTTGAAAAAAGAGCTGAAACATTATTGCTTAATTATAGACTCGAAAGAGAAAAATTCACCAAATCTGCTGAAACTTTCATGGACCTCTATATAACTGTGGTAATCGTAGCGCCCATGATCCTCCTACTTATTTTCATACTTCTCTCGATAAGCGAGTTTGGGCCAAGTATCTCTCCAGGATATATTGCATTTATGATAATTGCTATAATCACTTTAATCAATATTATATTCCTTGGAATAATTCATATTAAACAACCTGCATACTAAAATGAAAATAAAAAAAGTTCACTGGATAGGAATTGGATTCGGCTTAATACTCATAGTCGCAGGTTTAATCTTTTTTCTTAGTAATGAAGAAAAAAACTTGCTATTCTTTATAATCGGATTGGGAATAACTGTAGGAATACTTCCATTTATTGTGGATGTAATTGTTCAAAACAAGAAAGCGCAGGAGATAAATGAAATGTTTCTTGAATTTTCTAGAAATCTCGCTGAAAGTGTTGCAACAGGGACACCTATAAGTAAGAGCATAATTAATTTGAGTAGAAGGAATTATGGCCCTCTAACAGAACACATAGAAAAGTTGGGCAATCAAATTTCACTTGGAATTCCTCTAAGTAAAGCTTTATTTATTTTTGCAAGAGATGTAGATAATAATGTTATAAGTAGAGCAGTCTCCCTTATGAGTGAAGCAGAAAAGGCAGGCGGAGAGATTGCCGCGATATTAAATTCTGTTTCTCTATCTATAGCCGAGATAGAAAAGTTGAAGAGTGAAAGAAAAGCAGCCATATCTGGCCTAATAGTTCAAGGATATATAATATTCTTTATATTTATTGGCATAATGCTTATAATGGAATTTAAAATTTTGCCTTTAGCTTTGCAGATAGATACGTTGAGCGGATTAAGCCATGGATCTGTAAGTGCTACCGCATCGCCAGGTCAAGGCAATGCAGGGGAATCACTGCCCAATCTGTTTCTCTATCTATTGCTTGTTCAGGGATTCTTTACAGGATTTGCAATAGGGAAACTGGCCGAGGGTTCTTTAAAGGCGGGAATAAAGCATTCTTTCATAATGATCGTATCTGCTCTGCTTATTTCTACGGGAGTCAGGGCATTTATTTAGTTACAAGGTAAAATAACTCATTATCCGATCTAAAAATTTTAAACTTGTATTCGAGTCTTGAAAGCATTTTTTCAAACCAAGTCCTGTTTGGAAACTCCATCTTTTTACCCGAGATCTTTCTTGTTGGGAAACTAACTAGGATAAATTTGCACTTTACAATTTTTATTATTTTTTCAGCAAGTTTATGGCCTTTCTTTTCTATTATATCTAAAACCTTAAAGATTAAAACCAAATCTACTGTGGGCAAGGAATTATCTATTTTTCTTAAGTCGTATATAAATGTTTTTCCTCTTATTTTATTTTCTTCGAAAAAGGAAGATACTAAAGAAAGATCTGAACTATTTATATCGGAGGCATAATATTGTATTTCTGGTTTTGCTAGTGCGATAGGATTGAGTCCACATCCCAGATCAAGTATAGAAGAAATCTGCAGGGAGTCAATTATCTTTTTAAGTTCTGGATAGAAATTGGCCCTTTCTGATGTAGAAAGGTGGTTCTTAAGAATATTGTCCTTGTTTCCAGATATGTCTGAAGATTTCCTGAATCTTCCAATATAACTCCTAAGATTATGTCTTATCTCTTTTATGAGGACCTTTTTGTCTTTCTGGTTTAAATCTTCAAAATTTATTTTTTTGTTCTGCATAGATTCTGTAAGTAAGACCCTTACAAAATCTGAATCTGCTCCAGATAACTCTTTCTTTTTCTTTATTTCAAAAATAAATTCATCAATTTTATCCATGCTTTTCATTTAATAAATAGCATGAGAAGTTATATAAATTTACTATTCCAGAGTCTTCCATGAAAAGGAGAGGTTTAGCTCATTTAGAAATAGTACTTGCATTTGTTCTATTTATTGGAGTTATAGGATTTGGATTTTATTTTCTTGGACACAGCAATAAAGTAAATTTAGTTGAGAAAAATTTAGATTATATCGAGAGAGAGATAAAAAAAGACCTTACGTCTGAAGCTTCAGCACAAAGTTTAAAGATCAATACAAGAACGGGAAATTCATTTGCTGTTGAGCTAACCAAGGAAAGTGGAGAGAATTTTGCAGTAGAAAATTCCTCAGGAGATGTGATAAATTCGAAATTTGACAATGGGATTTTATATTTTGATGCACAAAGCGGAGATATTTATACAATAAGAAAAAGCTTAGATATAAATGAGATAAATGATTTTTCAGGGAGTCTACCTGCACATGATGAAAATAATTACAAGCTCGGGCCAGAAATAGAATCAAGTGTATATTCTGAAGAAAAAGCTCTTGGACTTAATGAAAGCTATTATAATAATTATGGAACTCTTCTTGAGAGATATGGTATAGGAAACAGGGTCAATTTTGGATTTCAAATAATTTTTGAGGGAGATGGAAGAATAACTGCTGAAAGCGAAGTGCCTGAAAGTTATGAAATATTTTTAAGAAGTGAGAGGGCCGAATTTTTAAGAAGCGGGGGAGAATTGGAATTTGCGGAGGTAATAGTTAAGGTATGGTAAATAAAAGAGGACTGCTTAGAATAATTGAAGTCATGATAGCCTCCCTTATAATTATCTCTTCTGTGCTTATCGTAGTTACAAATAGAGACATAGGAAAAAGAGAAAATTTATGCTCTGAAATTCCAAATCTCTTAGAAGAGCTAGGTAAAAACAGAGATATAAGAGAGCAGATATTAACTGACGACGCAAGCGGAGCTAATAGCTTCCTAAGAGAGAGGATAAATAATCCTGCCTACTTATTTGAATTTAAGATATGCGAAGTTGATGATATTTGTACTAGCAATCAAGTAACTGCACAAGATTCAAATGTATGCGCTGGAGAGAGGATTATAAGTGCAAATGCCCAACAACAAAGTGGGTTTAATCCCAAGAAAGTAAAATTATTTCTCTTTAAATACGGATAAATACTAACAATCTTTATAAAGTTCTTTAGTGTTTGAGAGATATGAAAAAGGCGAAGAGATTAATTAGATATTTTATTGTTATTATTGCTATTTTTTCTTTCTTATTTTCTATTAATTTTGTTGGTGCAGTTACTGCTGGAGATATATTAATTGTTGGGTATTCTGGAGGTTCAGGGCAAATTGAGGGACTTACAAAAGTTGTGGATGGACAATATACTTATACTGTTCCTGCTGGAGTTACTCAAATTAAGGTTCAGCTCTGGGGGGCGGGCGGTGGAGGAGGGGCGGGAGGAACTGGGAGCTTAGGAAGTAGTGGAAATCTTGAGGGCGGAGGTGGAGGCGCATATGGCGAAGTTATTTTAGATGTTTCTAGTTCACAAACATATAATGTAGCTGTTGGAGCTGGAGGGAATGGTGTAGGATATAACTTACAAACTCCCCCTACTTCAGGAGGCAATTCTGTTTTTGGAACATATTATGCAAATGGTGGGAGTGCTGGCGCTGTTATACCTAATGGTTGGAATTCGCATCCCGGAGGAACCGGAAGCGGAGGAACATTCAATACTCCTATTGGAACGAATGGGGGGAGTGGTGGCTCGATAGGGGCGGTAAATGGTTGTGGTAGTGGAGGAGCAGGAGGCGTAGCTCCTGGAGGGAATGGAGCTCAAGCTGGCCCAAGTGCGGGGGCTGGTGGAGGAGCTTCTGGAGGAGGTGCGGAATATGCAGGGAATGGGGGAGCGGGAGGCAATTGCGTACTCGCACAAAGTGGTCAGAACATCCCAGGAGGGAATGGATTTTTGTATGGAGGTGGAGGAGGAAGTAGTGGAGTGACTACTCTTGCTGTAGGAAATGGAGGGAAGGGTGCAGAAGGACAGGTGAAAATAACTTATCTTTCTGTTGGGAGCCAAGGAAGTCAAACAGTTCAACCTACTTCCGGTTTGTGCGTACCTAATCAAACAATTATTTCATTATATCAAGAAAGCAATTCTCATGGAGCGATTTATAACCAAACATTCAATGATGTAAATGCTGGAATTGGTGTATGTTATGATAAAATTTTTGGATTCAATTATACTGGAGATACAAATCCTCAAAGATGTGGAGCCGAGAATGCAAATTCTGTTGTTAAAGTGATTAGCAAGAATAATGCACATGTAGAAGATAAATCTTTGAATAATTATCCATATAGTTTATGCTATGGTGATTTGAATTGTAAACTTGAAGATAAAACATACACCCCATCTGCAAATGAGAGAGCAGTACTTTACTTATCATCCAATACAAACGCACATGTATCTAGCACGGCAGGATATGATTTTATTGTTTATTGCACAAGCAACAATGGGCCTGTGCCTGGAACTGGAGAAATTATTTCTGCAGAATGGAAAGATGAATTTGAAAATAATTTGGCAGTGGATGAAAATGGAAATAATAAAAGCAATGTAAATTCTACCGTAAAATTAGTTGCTAAAACTACTTTTATAAATACTGAAATTACATTTGATATAAAAGAAGAAGATACTGGCTTACCTGATGCAAATATAAGAACTGGAGCAATAGCATTGAAAGCGACTACAAATGGTGAGGGAATTGCTTCTATAAGCTGGCTCATAAATGACACTGACATGACTAAAGCAGGAGTAGGGCCTGCAGAATTTTATTTCACTGCAAGCGTGTTTGAAGAGAGTAAACAGAGCGGTATTTTGCTGACAAGCAAAACTCCTACGCCTCCTGAAAAAGAAATTGAAATTGAGATAGCTGGAATAAAAGATAAGGGGTTGTACTTTACAGGAGTGCCTGTTGAGATAAGTTATGTGCTTAGAAAGCCTAGTCAGGGAAGAGGATTAGAGTTAACCTGGAAAATAATTGAAGACAATTATGAAAGTGATGATTTGACTTTCGATTATACTTTCCAAAATCCTGGGCAGAAGACAATTCATCTTACTGCAACAAATTCTTTTGGAGGAAGAGCAGAAAGGCAGGTAAGTGTCCTTGCAATAGGAGATAATGGTATATTTGCATTTATAGATAATCCGAGATTTAATGAAGTTTTGCCTGTAAGCAGTGACAATGTAAGAGTATTATATAATGCAAGCGGGAGCTACGTCGTAAATAGTACATATGATAAAACTCAATGTTTAGACATTTTGGCAAGAGGAAGATTAGTCTGTCTTGCCGGAAGATGCCCTAACGCTGTTGGAAACCCTCCAGCTGGATGCAGTGCACTAGTTGAAGAGAATAATAAAGGATATGAAAATCTTAATTTCACTTGGACAAGATATGGAAAAAGTTCAATAAATACCTTTTCAAGATTTGGTTTGAAGCAGGATTACACCATATTTGGAAACAGCGAGTATTCTAATAAATTAAATGACAGAGCGTTTAAACTTGTCCTTAATTATACCAACGAGAGTGAAGATTTAAGTCTTCAACAGGAATTTATGAGAAATTATACTATTGGGCAATGCATCAATGATGGAAGGGGATTTGTTAAAATAGATAGTAAAGGAAATGTACTGAAAGTATTGGAAACAACTAACAAGAATAGTGGGGATTTTGACCCTAATGCGTGCAGGGCAGTTAGTGGAATAGTCTGCTGTCCAACAGGACATTTATGTGGAGCAAATGGATGTTATATTCCTGCTTCTACACCAGATATAGTAGAAGACTTGCCTGGATGCTCAAGATATAGAACAGAACTGGCGTGTCTTGACGCTGTAGAAACAACTAATGCCTGCAGTGATGGAGGTTTGACTGCCGCTACCTCATGTCAATGGGTTGAGCAAACAGGAGGAAGTGGAGAATGCAAGGAGTATACTAGTATAATTGAGACGAGCAATGGGGCGGTGGCAGGAACATGCGTACAAGGCGTGAGAAATCTTACCTCATGTGTTAATGGATTCAATAAGATAAAAATAGACACCACGTATACTGGAGGAAGTAATCCTGCAAATAGTTGTTTAAGTGAGGATGACTGCAAGAATAAAGCTGGAGAATTTACAGTACCATGTGGAAGGCCTGCGTTTGAATTGCCTTTCTTTGGAATAGAGCAACTATTAAGTGCACTTCTGATAATAGCTATAATCTATTCAATTTTAATTAAGACTAGATATATACCTAAAAAGAGAAAATAAAATCGGGCGGTATATTTTTAAAATACCTTTCACTTGGGAATGTATGAGAAGAGGTTTGATTTTGTTGTCCCTTGTAATTGTGGCGATATTATTGATAAGCCCCGCATTAGCTAATGTAAAGATTCAGTCTGAAAATCTTAAAAGATTATACTCTGGAGGAGATACCATCACAGGTATAATCAAAGTGAACATTACAAATGAGCCTGCAAACAATCAGGTTGTAACTAATTTTAAGGGGAATATAACTTTAATAGAGCTCATAAGAGCAAATAATCTTGCTGAAGGAATCAATTATAATTGTAGTATCTATGGATGCAATGCAGGTTATGAAGACGAGGGGAGTGTCAATACACTCTCTGTTGATTCTTCTTCTGCTGAATTTGTAGGCTTCAAACTTAATAGAGCAGATAGAATTGATAGTTTAGATGTGGTAATTTCAAGCGACTCTGGCCCTTCGTGTTCCCCCCAGTTAAGTATTGATGTACTTGGAAAAGAAGAGTATAGATTACATAATACTAATTACACGAGTGAGAGGTGCGGTTCTAAGAATTACGGATGCTTTGATCTTTCAAGAGCAGACAAAAAAGTTGAAATAGGCTCTGAGGGAGTATGTGAGCAAATGGAATTGTGGCCAGCTCCAGCTTATGAGATCAGTGCAAAAATTACAAACAGCACAGGCACTACTGGAATAATAAAAGCTGAACTACTTGATGAGCAAGGAGGAGTTTATGGGGCTGTTGGAGAGTGTGAAATGCCTCTACAAAAAGAAAGCGTTGAAGAACTAAAATGTACAATAGGCAATCCAATCATGGAGCGAAAAAATTATACAGTATGTATTTCAGCAAGCGGAGGAAACTATAAGATAAATGCTGAAGACTCTGGAAGAATATGCGGTTCTGCTAGGACAAATCTAGGATTTGGATTCAGCTTTGATTATGAAGTATCTGCACAGGCATTAGAATATGATGAAGTAAATTTTTCCTTAAACGATGCGTTCGGAAGAGCTTATGGCGGGCTGGAGATTGGGCAAATTGCAGACGATTATTTGAATGAAATCTATGGAGGAAATTGTTCTGATGGATGTTATATTCCTCTTTTAATAACAAGCAACTTGGACCAAAATATAGACTTTTCAAGACCTAAAGCTGAGTACTTTTTCCAAGGCAACAAATTAAGTGAAGAGACATTTTATTCTCTTGAAAAGAAAGATGCTGTAATAAATGCAAAAAATATGGAGCTCGATTTGGAAAAGGCCGAATTTACAATACCTCTTAACTCAAGTGAAAATAAATTAAGAATATTTGTTGGGGGAAGCAAGATCTATAATGATATAGCAATAAACATAACTAAGGGTTTTGATTTTGACATAATCCCTAAGTTTGCTTTGATAGGCATACAAACTGAATATTCTATTCTTACAAATGACAATATAAGTAAAACAGAATGGAAGTTTGGAAATTCTGCTGTAAAACAAAGCAATGGAAAAAGCATTACAAATAGAATAGATGAAGGGGGTGAATATACTCTTGAAGTAAAGGCGACAAATACTCGCGGAGCTGTAAGTATTAAAAACATTAAAGTAATTGTTGGGGATCCTGAGGAATCTTTAAAACAATTGATAAATCAATCAGAAACAGGAATAAAAAAGATAGAAGAATATCTAAATACGCTTCCTCAATGGGCAAAGAGCAAGATATCTGAAAAAATTGAACTTGAAAAACTAAAAAGCGAAGTGATTACCGTGAAAAATGTTGACAATGCAGGAGATGAAAACAAGACTATTGCATTAATAGATAGAATTAGCGCTTTAAATATTCCAATTTCCATAAAAGAATCTGATAAGGGTAGTTTGCCATTAGCTTTAGGATTCTCAAATATAAATACAAAATATATAGAAAAAATCTCTGCCTCTGAAATATCTGATGCACAGAGAGAAGAATTTACTAATAATCTCCTTTTCTGGATAGATGAAAATTATGCTCCCTTAGTAGAGTTTAAAGTTATAGAAAAAAATACTGCCTCCGGGCCGGAACCATTAGTTACACAAATTTCAGTTACTCTGAATAAGAAGAAAGAAGAGCTAAGTGAGTCTTATTTGATTATAGATTATCCAATTGAAAATATTTATTTTGCTGAAGATTATGGTGCTATCGAAATAGTATCTGACGAAACAAGCACAGGCACTTACATTCTTGCAAATGAGGAAAATAAAATAGAGTTTATGGTAAGTGGAAAAGTTGAATTCTCTGAGCTCGGAATGTATATCTCTCCAGTTGTTAGCGATATTGGGAGTTATGCAAATATTGATTTTGAAAAAAAGCAATTCCCTGCTGGTCTTTTAACCTTCTGGGTTGCTATATTAATTATATGTGCGCTTGTTGTTTATATAATACTTCAAGAATGGTATAAGAGGCATTATGAAAATTACCTCTTTAGAAATAAAGATGATCTATATAATTTGATGAATTTTATATATAATACTAGAAAAGGAAGCATAACTGAACAGGAGATGAAGAAAAAGCTTCTAAGCAATGGGTGGAGTGGAGAACAGATCTCATATACTGCCAAGAAACTTGATGGGAAAAGAACAGGGATGTTTGAAATACCTATTTTCAGGTTCTTTGAACAGAAAAAAATAAAAGAAGAAATGGAAAAGAGACAGAATATAGGAAATAGAAGCGGAAGATTTATTAAAAGACCGAATTTAGGTGTATAATGTTAAGGATTATAAAAAAGTTTTCTAAAAGAATACTTGCAACTCTTTTTGGAAGAAAAGATAACATAAAAATAGGTTTTTATGGTCCTCCTAATGCTGGGAAGACTAGTTTAGCAAATAAAATATGTAAAGACTGGACTGGGGAAGAGATAGGAGTAGTAAGTAAAATACCTCACGAGACAAGGCATGTGCAGTTTAAGGAAAAAGTAGAGATAAAACATAAGGGGAAAGTGCTTATGTTCAAAATGGTCGATACTCCTGGAATAGCCACTAAGATAGACTATGAGGAATTTATAAAATTCGGAGTTAAGAAGAAAGATGCTAAGAAAAGAGCTAAGGAAGCAACTCAGGGAATTATAGAGTCAATACAGTGGCTTGATGATATGGATGCAGTTATAGTAGTTATTGATGCTTCTGAAAATCCTTACTCGCAAGTGAATATTACAATAATAGGAAATCTTGTTGCAAGAAAAATTCCTCTCCTGATAGTTGCAAATAAAATAGATTTGAAGAAAGCGAATATGAAGAAAGTTGAAAATGCATTTCCAGAATATGAGGTTGTGGGAATAAGTGCAAAAGAAGGAATTAACATGGATGATTTTTACGAAGCCTTATTCAGGCTGGCAAAAAAAGCATAAAATGATAAAAAAGAGCAAGTTTAAAGGATTAAGCCTGCATGTAATACCCTATTCTGAAATTCGAGACTTGAGTATAGGGGAGAGAGTGAAGAAAGTTTTGAAACTTATTTTGGGGAGCAGAATAGTTATAATTCAAGGAAGATTAAGGCCAGAAGAAGAAGCAAGATTGATAGAGGATACTATGGCTATGGTCGAACATATTAAAAATTTTAAAGGAATAGAATTGGCAGTCATAGAACCTAATATGAAAGAGGAAAATTTACTTATAAGAATGAAGCATGGACTTGCTAAGAGGCTTGTTGGAGAAAGTAGCGCCCTTACAATAATAGGCCCTAGCTCTCTAGTCAAAGAAATAAAGAAAGATCCAAAAAAAATGGAAGTATTACTTGGTTAATTAACTTCCATTTTTGTGTAAAGGAAAATCTTTTGTTTCTATCTGAAAGTTATCATTTTTATGAATTTTAAATATTACTTTAAAATCTTCAGATTTGCTTATCTTTGTAAAAAGATAAAGTATTTTAGTGATACATGCCATGGAAAATTTTGAATAAGGCTTTGAATCTAGCTCATCCTTAATCTTTTTTATCTCTTCTGAAAAACCCTCCTCCCAATTTATTATAGCTTTATTCATTACTCCGATAAGATAATTCTCATCTAGATCTAATTTATGAGCTAACTCGTCTCGGACATCGTTTAAAGCCTTTAGTGTTTTAAATTCTGTATCACTAATTAAACTTTGTTCTTCTAGATATTTTAATCTGTTCATATGCTCTTTAAATTTTTTATTTTTTGAATATCCGTAATTAATATTAAATAATTTTAAGGAAATATACTCAGCATAAATTGCTAATAAAAGAATTACTTCTCTCCCAAAGTAAGATAAATTTAGTGTATTTATATCAGCGATTAGGCTATGAATCTTGTGTAGATCTGTCTCTTCTTCCATATAAAAAGACAATAATTAGCTTATATAAATCTTTATTAACCTTTTAACTTATTGAAGTTTATGCCCTATAGATGTGTTCATTGCAATAAAATTTTTGAAGATGGCTCTGATGAGGTGCTTAATGGATGTTCTAGTTGTCACAGCAAGTTTTTCTTTTATATAAAAAAGGAAAAGCTACCCGAAATACTTAAGAGTGGTATTGCGGAGATGGAACTTAGCTCGAATGAAAAGGATCAAATAGAAAAGGATGTAAGAGAAATCACAGGCATAGAAAATGAAGAAACCCCAGTATTTCTTGACTTTGAAAGTGTTAAAATAGTTAAGCCTGGAAAGTACTTGATAGACATATCTAAGCTTTTCTCTTTTGATAAACCTCGAGTGTATAAGCTAGAAGATGGAAAGTATATTGTAGATTTAAATGTGGGAAATTAATAAGGAATAGTTTAAAAGTAATTTATTCTTATAAGAAGCATGGGCGAGAAAGAGTTTAAGGTCTTGAATGCTAAAGTAAAAACTATGGTAGCCTTATTAAAGGATGCTATAAGGAAAGAAAAAATTAAGGCAGACCTATTTATTGGGGGGAGCTTTGCTAAAGGCACATTGCTGGAAAAGGAGAAATATGATGTGGATCTATATGTAAGATTTGAGAAGAAAAGTAAAAATATATCTTCTTCTTTAAGCAAAATAGTAAAAAGAGCATTTGGAAAGAGGGCAATTAAGATACACGGAAGCAGGGATTATTTTCAGATAAATGTTGGTGAAAATCTTGTAATTGAAATAATACCAGTTCTGAAAATAAGAAATCCAAAAGAAGCAGAAAACGTCACAGATTTAAGTTATTTTCATGTTAATTATGTGAAAAACAAAATAAATGAAAAATTAAGGCGGGAAATTCTATTAGCGAAAAAATTCTGCCATGCGCAAAATGTGTATGGGGCAGAATCATACGTAAGAGGATTTTCTGGATACGCATTAGAATGTTTAATAATTTATTATAAATCCTTTGAAAAAATGTTGAAAGAACTTTTAAAAGTAGAAGAAAAAGTTATTATTGATCCCGCGAAGCATTATAAGAAAAAAGAGGAGATATTAAGAGAATTAAACGGAGGGAAATTGAAAAGCCCTGTTGTCTTTATAGACCCCACATTTAAGGAAAGGAACGTTTTAGGCGCATTATCTGTAGAGACATTTGAGAAATTTAAAGAAGCGGGGAGAAAATATCTAAAAAACAAAAATGAAAAATTCTTTAAAAAAGAAGAAATAAATTATGAAAAATTAAAGGAAAAATTAAAAGAAAGAGAAGAGTTTGTGAAAATAAGATTGACAACAAACAAGCAGGAAGGAGATATTGCAGGAAGCAAACTGCTTAAGGGATTTAATTATGTGAAAAATTCTTTAGGAAAGTATTTTGATGTTCTTAATTCTGGGTTTGAATATAAATCGGGAAACAATGGAGAAGGATGGATAATCGTTAAACCGAAAAACGAGATAATAATTAGAGGTCCTCCGATATCAATGAAGAAACATGCTGAAAAGTTTAAGAAAATGCATAAAAACTTCTATGAAGAAGAAGGAACCTTATATTCTGAATTTGAAATGCTTCAGACAGCAAGACAATTCCTAAAAGAATTTTCAAAGAAAAATAAGAAACAATTAACAGAGATGGATATAATTAATGTTGAAGTAAATTAAAATTATGCCTAAGTTTATCTCTTTCTCTTTCATTAGCAATTTTATTCAAGGAGTTCAAAAGACCTAATAAACCTACTAGGCCTGTAATTCCAAACTCTGCTGATGTATGATAAATATCTTCATTCGCCCTATAATGTGCTTCACAATTATTAATACTGCCTGATCTTCTGCATTCCATACTATGCGCCATTCTATTGGCAAATATCTGTTTATCACCATACCACCTAGATAATCCGCTCACATGCGATAAAATAGGTAAAGCTAATGTGGCTATTGCAATTCCAGCATATTTTTTTATATTTTTCATCTTCAATTCTTCAAACTCTTTTCAACAATACTATGAAGTGATTGCGTGAAGAAATCTGAGTTAAGCCAGATGGCCATTTCTTCTTCTGAACTTTCAGGAGTAATCATTAATAGGGCTTGAGTCTTATCTGACATGAAAAATCTTGCAGGAGAATCCAAGGCTCTTGCCTTTATTCCATGTTTAAGTGAAAGTTTCTTAACTTTTTCAGGTTCTCCAGATAAAGCAATTTTTACTTTAATATTATTTTTAGCAAGTTTTTCCAAAGCTGGAATTAAAACTCTTGACTTATCTTCAAAGTCAAGTGCTGATGTACATATCATTACTTCTTTTTTAGAACTTTCAACTAATTCTCTAAGCTTTGAAAGTATATTTGATCTTCCTTTTACTGATCCTGTTATCTCATGTGATTTAATAGGATTTATTCCAGTTGTATGCAACTGCTCTAGTTCTGTGTATTCTGAAGTTGTTTTTAGATTAGACAATGAGTTTACCTTTTCATTGGCTGTCTGAAGGGTTTCTGACTTCATCTTTTCAATAACTTCTGTTGGCTTTACTGCGATGTACTTCACAGGTTTTCCAATTTTAACTATCGCAAATCCACGTTTTTCCAAGGATTCTAATACATCATAAGTTCTTGACCTTGGTACATTTGAAATCTCTGCGATTTCTCCAGCTGATGCAATACCTTTTGAAAGCAAGGCAAGCCAGACTTTAGTCTCATAAATATTAAGATTAAAGTATTCCTTTACTCTCTTTACCAATTCTGGTTTAATTATCATGTATCAGTGATAAAAAAAGGGTATATAAATCTTTCTACTTTGTTGTAACTTCTAGGTGACACGATTATATGAGATATGCTATGGCCAAGGCTACAAAGCACCCAACGCTTATGAAAGGTAAGGCTGGATAGAACTTTCCTTTTTCTGATTTGTATAATAAAAAGGCCAAGGCTATGGTTGCTCCTATTGAAACTAACAAAGAAGCGAACAGGCCTAAAGAATTAAGAACTGTGCCTGCGAGAATAATTGGAAATACTATATCTCCCCCGCCTAAAATTGCGACACTTACTTTTACTTCTTTCTTTTTTCCAGATTTCTCTGCTTCTTTAAGCAATAATTTGTCTTTCTTTGATAAGTAGGGAACAAAGAATCCTGAGAAGACTTTAACCTTATTTATCTGGTAATGTGCCATTTTTTGCATAAACTTTGCATGCCATACTGCATACATATCATATGCGGAGAATATTATGAAGAGCAGGACAGCTGTGCCCACATTAAGTAATGGAACAAATATTGCCGCTATTCCAGGATAAATTAATAGTTCAGTCAAGTTATGAACTATAATGTTTCTTCTGAAAACTTTGAAGTAAGCGAGGATTAAAGCGACACCTAAAACAATTAGAGAGGCATAGGGGAAAGTTTTGAAAGGGGCAAATAAAGAGACAGCTATTGCAATTATGACTACAATAAAGAACCATATTCGAAGAAGCAACTCTGCTTTAAAGCGCATCAAAAAAATTATGGCAATTATTGCTATAATAAAGGCAAAAACAATCGACCAGAGATTTTTAGTTTTGGAAGTTTCTTGCGGAGGTTCTAATCCATAAGGCAGACCATGACTTGTGATATTTATTATTGTCTCGTTGTCTAGTTGTATTGGAATTATCTCTGGCTTGTATAAATTAAGAACAAATATCCCCACTAGTTGAGCAATAAGAAATAGAACTAATAGAATCGCTGTAACTTTAATGGAATGTTTCATAGAGAAATTTATGAAAGGAAGTTTTTAAGGGTTTACTTTAATCTAACAGTCTCAAGATTTCTAGGAACAATTGTTTCTGCTCTGTTAAGTTTATACAAAGTAGAAGCAAGGTCTAGAGATTTAGAAACTTCTCCGTGGTTTATTAAAATCTTCTTTGGTTTTGGAATCATCCTATTTACATATTGCAATAATTCTCCTCTTCCTGAATGTCCTGAAAGCCCGTATATTAAAGCTGTTTCCATTTTTATAACAACATTATGGCCGTCAATAGATACTTCTCCAGCTCCTTCCTGAATCTTTCTACCAGCAGAGCCCGGACCCTGATAAGATGAAAGTATTAGAAGATTATTAGGATTATCTGCAAGATTTTTGAAATATTCAACGGATGCTCCACCAGTAAGCATTCCAGATGTTGCGATAATAATACAGGAACCTCCCTCTATGACTTCTTTTCTCTCTGTTGGGGAGCCTACGCGTTTGAAAATATCTGAAAGAAATGGGTTGTTATCTTGGAATATTTGGTTTCTGACTGAGGCCGCTAAATAATCTGGATAAGCTGTATGAATTGCATTAATATCCCATATCATCCCATCAATATATACTGGAATTTTTGGTAGAAATCCTGTTCTAATTGCTTCTTCTACACGAAGCATCGTCTCTTGTGCGTGACCGGTTCCTAGTTCTGGAAGCAAGACTTTTCCACCCCTCTCTATCGCTTTCTTGACTAGGACTAAGAATTTTTCATCAATTTCTTTTCTTGGGGGTAAAATATCATCTTTTCCCCCATATGTGGATTCTATCATTAAAGTTTCAACTCTTGGAAAATGGTTCACTGCTGGATCAAGGATACTTGTTTTTCTATAATTTGTATCTGCGCCATAAACCAGATTGTGAAGCCCATTTCCAATGTTTATATGGGTTTGTGCTGAACCAAAAGTATGGCCTGCGTTGTAGAATGTTATTCTTATATCTGGGGTTATATCGGTGACTTCTCCATAACCTAACGTGATAGAATGTCTTACCATCTCTTTAACATCTTCTGCCTTATATAGTGGATGCGTCGCCTGTTTATATGCTACCCCTATTAAATCTAGACACATTAAGGCACCTATATCTCTGGTTGGCTCAGTCATATAAACTGGCCCCTTATATCCCATTTTGTAAAGATAAGGAACAAGACCTATGTGATCTAAGTGCGCATGTGAAACTATCACTGCATCTATTGAATTTATGTCTCCTATTTCTGCTATGTTGAGATAAGGAAATCTCTCTGGTCCTTCCTGAACTGCTACGTTTATCCCGCAATCCATTAAAATTTTCGAGTTCGGGGTATGTAAAAGAATACAGGAACGTCCAACTTGCCTTCCTCCGCCAAGATATGTAACCCTTATCCACAAATCCATTTTTTCTGAGCTCCAATCTGTATAAATTTTCTTTCCTATTTCATTAAGGAATTTTCTTCTATATGTATTATTCGCGTAGAGTACAGAACGAATTTTTTCTGTTATTTTAGAAGGAATGGAGGGAGATCTTTGCACAGATGGAGACCAGAATGTTGATCTTCTTATATCTGAGAGTAAAGAACCTTGTTTGCCTATAACTAAGCCAGGTTTTTTAGCTTCTATTATTACACTTGATCTTTGTACATCAAAAATAACATTTGTTATCTCCGCTTCTTCTGAAATTAGTGCTCGTATTGTCTTTTCCGTTTCTGCTTCAGGAGCAAGAATGCTCTTATCTGCTCTTAGCTCTATTCTTTTCTTTATTCTATTTACTGCTTTTTTTATCTCTTCTTCTCCTTCTCTGAAAAATTCTTTATCTTCTGTGTATAGGACTATATTTGCGCCTTCAAAAGTAGCATCGCTTATTTTGCGAGATAGTTCGTCCTTTATGTTTTTTAAGATGTCTGCCATGTTTAGATTAAATAAATGAATGTGAAATTATTTGTATTGTGGTAGAATTTCCTCAGAAACTGCGTGAGTTATTCCAGATTTTGTTATTGTAAAAACATCAATACCGTTGCCGGATGCTGTATCTCTTTGTGTAGATGATTTTATACATTCTTTTGCCAACTCTATTCCTTCTTTTATTGATAACCCTTCTTTATACTGTCTTTCCAATAAACCGATTACAAAAAGCATTCCGCTTCCTGTTGCATCATAATCTTTTATCAACCTTATATCTCCTGCTGGAGAAATAGCATATATTTCAAATGTTCCATCTTCATTAAATCCTCCACAAATGCTTCCTACAATATTTGGAATCATTGCGGGGGTCCTTATGTTTCTATAAACAGACATTGCAATGAGATTTGCAGCCTCTCTAACACTTGGCCTTGACTTGGACCTCAATTCTTTTAATCTTAGTTCTGCCGCAATTACTTTTGAAAGAAGTATAGCATCCGAAGCATTGCCGGCAAGAGACATAAGCATGTAATCATTAAGCTGTCTTATTTTTCTTATCGCTTTATCTACAACTAATCCTCCACCAGATGAAGCACGCCTATCTGAAGCTATTATCACACCATCCTTGCAGGTAATTCCCACTAAAGTGGTGCCCATTTTTATTACGTTGCCTTTAATCTCTTGATCCATAGAATAAACCTCTATTTCTAGATAGGCAAATTATATTATATCAGTATTTAAGTTTTTTGGTATGCTTATATCTCTTTTCCCTGCCCTTGAAACTCCTTCTAATTTTCTGACTTCAATAAGCTCGTCGACAAAACTTTCTATCTTTGTTTCATGGCTGACTATTATAAGTTGTCTAACATCTAATTGCTCTAAAACGTCCCTTATTTTATCAACTTGTGCTTCTGAAAAGCCCTCTGTAGGCTCATCAAGAATAATAATGTCTTTTGTTCTAATAGTGCTATGCACTGAATTTATTGTTTGATTTAAAGCTAACCTATATGCTAGGGCAATAGCAGTTCTTTCGCCTCCCGATATGAATGAATAATCCATTTCAACCCCATCTAATATTATTAGGGGCGTAAAATTTTCATCCAGCTGAACCTCAAAGGAATCTCCAGCAAGCATATGGAACCAGCTGTTGAAAAATCTTGAAAATTCTTCTCTAAGCTTTATCATAACTTGCCTTTCTATTAGATCTATGATTGCAGAGAACTGAGTTGAAAGCCAGCCAGACAATTCATGCAAAGAATTTAGTTTTATCCTTGAGAATTCTTTTTTCTCTATTGAATTTTCCAGCTCCTTAACTCTTATATTTGACAATTCAAGCTCTTTATTTGACTCCGCAAGAGTTATTTCTGCTCTTTTCTCTTCAATTAGTGCTAATTTTAGCTCTGTGGTTTTTTTAAGGTGGATATTTTGAAAGGGTGCAAGTTTAAGCGATTGTTCTTTAAGACCAGAAATATGCTGGTTAAGCAAAGCTATATCTTTCTGCAGAGATTTTTTTAAATCCTGTATTTTTTGTGTTCTTGCCATGGCTTTTTCAATAAAAGAGAACTTGGAACGGGCTATTTCCAATTCAGATTTCTTTAACTCTAGAATTGATAGTCTTTCTTTTATTGTGGTTATCGCTTCATTGATTCTTTTGCTTTCTTCTTCTTTCTCCTGCTTCTGCTTTTTTGCTGAAACAATGTTCTTATCCATTTCTAAAGAGATATTATGCTTATGCGCATGAGGAACATCTTGGAGACACATGGGGCACATTTCTATAGAGAAAACCCTCTCCTTATTTTGAGCAAGTTCTTTTACTTTACTTTCAATAGAATTTAGAGAAGCAAGCGAGCTTAGAAACTGGGAGTTTAGCTTTTCAAGATTTTCTTTTTCATTGTTCATTTCACCAATTATCTCTAAATATTCTTTCTCGTCAAATTTCTTCCCAGGATTAGACAAGGTTTCTAATGCTTCCTCTTCTTCTTTTGATAACAACATTATGTTTTCCGTTTTAGAACCTATCATCATTTTTGTCTTCTCAATTTCTATTTCTATCTGTTCTTTTTCCTGTATCTTCTCTGCTATCTTATCCAACTCCATTTCTATAACTTTTCTTAGTTCAACTTTCTTCCTTATCTCTTCTCTATTCTCTTTTATTCTTGCGTTTAAAATTTCTATTTTTGACTTTACTGAAGCTAAGAAAGTTTTTTCCTCTTCAATGAGTCTAACTTCTAACTGCAAGGTTTTTATCTCATCTTTGAGTTTTTCAACTAAAACCTCTAAATTTTCTCTTATTCTTTTATATTTATCAATCCCAAAAACATATCTTAAAAGAGATAATCTTTTTTCTGGATCTTCAGTTATTATATTTTTCATCTGCTCTTGTGGGGTATAGACTGTGTATTTGTATAAGGAATTTGTTTTCTTAATAAATTCTGAAGGATAGGCCAATAAATTAAGGATTTCTGATTTAAGTTCGGTGGTTGAAAATTCTCTTTTCTCCCCATTCACTGATAGGGCAGCATAATCATTGACAACTGTCTTCTTATCTTTTTTCAATTTTCTTTCTATTATTATATCCAATCCATTTATTTCACATTCCAATATCACTTCGCCTTCTTCCTCATTGTTTCTAAGTAAAGCCGATCCTTTCTGGCCCGCTTGAAGACCGAATAAGGCGTACTCTATTGCTAGAAGAATTGTAGACTTTCCAGAACCAACATCTCCTGCAAGAAGGAAGGATGAATCTGGAAATTCTATCTCTTCTTCTTTATAACTTCTGATGTTTCTAAGCTTTATCTTTTTGAATTTCATAATGGTATTATTTTTTTAATTTCTGCGAGAAGACGATCCTCGAAAACACTTAACTTTTCTTCTTCCATTCTTGAAGCTTGAAGAGATCTTATAAGTGGATTAATGAGCGAACTGTATTTGTTTGGATTTGAATTGATAAACTTATCTACAATAACTGGCTCCAAGTCTACAGAGTCTGCAGATTCAACATTTATATGCAGGCCTGCATGATGTAATTTGGTTATACTTTTTAAGAAGGAAAAAGCGCCTTTTTCTCTAACTATCTGCTCTATCTTCTTGAAGTCTATGTCAGATATCTTACCATTGCCAATTATTCCCTCCAGTTTTAGAATAAGTATTTTATCTTTTATCGATTGAGTTTCGATATATTTTATAATCTGCTCAGTAGCGTTCAATGCATTTGTTATTTCTAATGTAACGGCAAGAACCTCTTTCAATTTAACAGGTTCTCGGATAACTTTTCCATATTCATAGAAATAGAAGGAGCCTTCCTTTAACTCTTCTAATTCTAGAAGATTATTTGGAAATATCGGGCCTGAATAAACCCTATTTTCTCTCTTATAGTTTATATGTAAATGTGAAAGAGCAACATAATCTACTTCTGGCAAGTTTTTCTCATCTACTGAGGGGATGGGTAAATTGCCTATAGCATCTTTTATTACTGTATGAAGCATTAGGATTTTAAATAACCCGGGGGAGTCTTGAATTTTTACTCTGTTAACATCATCAACTTCCAATCCTGATTTTCTTCCAGGATAACCATATATTGCGACATTTTTATATTGTGTGGGATAAAGCATTATCTTTCCGTTATGCTCTTCAAATAAAGATACATTTTTACACAGGCCTGCACTTTCCAATACATCAAGAAAAGTTTTTCCGGAAGCAGAATAATCATGACTTCCTGCTATTAGAAAAACCGATATTCCTGCCTCTTTTAATCTTTTAAATTCATAAAAAGCTTCTTTAAGTGTCTCTATCGGAGGATAGGCAGAATCAAATAAATCTCCAGAAATTAAAACAAATTCTACTTTCTTTTTTATACATAAATTTATGGCGTATTGAAATGCCTTAAAATTTAGATCTCTAAGTTCTTGTTGAGACCAACCTCCTAAATGGCAGTCGCCAAGATGTGCGAATTTCATGGAACTTGCTCATAAAAGAGTTATATATAGATTATTGTGCTTAAAGAACAGAGCAGGTGACTTTTTGGATTATTACTGCATTTTCGCATATTACTAAGTCTCCTTCATCAAAAACTGCTGGTTGAATCTCTACCAGATACTTCCCCTCATTCTTTACTATGTTTGAAGAAATCACATAATCTCTCTGTGTAGACTCTCCAGGTTTAAGCCCTTGTTTAGGGTCTGTAAGATCAAAGAAGAATGATCCTTTTGAAGGATTATTTATCAAATCGTTGGGGTCATTAATTAGTTCTCTAACAGATCTATTTTCTTCTCCAAACCTAACATAGACTGCATGAACTGAAAATTTACCGTTATTTACAAAGTCTAATGTAAGACTACTCCTCGCACTTTCATATATGCAAGAAGAATCTTTTATTGCTAAAGAAATACCATCGATACAAGCTGGCTTGTCTTTTGGAACATATAAAGTTAGATAACCAAAAACTAAAACGCTTAAGCCAATTGCAATTATAACTAATAACACGTAGCTGATCATTTCACTTATTCCCTTTTTATCTGTATATAACAACTTCTTCATTATTCACTTTTTTTCTTACAACGAGGTACAAATTTTCTCCTTCTTTTATATCAAACTCTGCATTAATAACTTTTTTCTCTTTTTTATTGCCATCCTGCTTATCTTTATTGTCTTCTTGGTCTGGTTCATTTAAAACAATATCTATTTTTATCTTATTACCTTCTTTCCTAATTTTTGTGTCTTCTCCTGTTGCGGATTCTGTTATTGTGTCTTTTTTTATCTCTCCGTTGTCTCCATTATATTTTACCACCTTTAAGTCTTCTGGCTTTCCATAAATAATATCAATATCGCTGTCAGGGCTTCTGGAGCCATAATATTCAGTTAATTCTACTAAATTGTCTTCCATCTCTTCGCTTGTTTCTTCTCTAAACACTCCATTGTCTATAACTTTGGAGGTTTCATACTGAATCTCTTCTGATAAATCATAAACTCTTGTGTCTATATTCTCCACTCTCGAGATATTGTATGCCTTCCCAAGTGTAAGAATAATGCCTGAAAGAACTAGTGCAGCTATAAGAAAAAATTGCGCCTTTTTATTCATGTTAGACCAACTCTTTTTTATCATTGGTAAGATAGATTATGGGGATTTTTATATGTTGTTAGAAGGTTTATTTTATCAATTAAAAGTGAAGCATTAATATTTTATCCTGGAGGATATGGGACGTTAAATGGGTTGTTTGAATATGCTGTTTTAATGCAAACTGGAATTGTGGATAAAGTTCCAATAATTTGTGTAAATAAGAAATATTGGGAAGGATTATTCAGTTGGTTGAAAAATAATCCCTTAAAAGAAGATTTCTTTATTCATGATAAAAAAGATATTGAGCTATTGCATTTTGTAGATAGTATTGAAGAGATTTTTGAAATAATTGAGAAGTAAATTAATTTTTATCTACTATAATAACTAATTTAATTTAATCTCTTTACCTTTTCCAATTAGTTTTACCTTATCGTTAATTATTAAAATCGCTTGTTCATCAGTAATAATCTTTACTGGTAATTTTGTCTTTTTTATTCCTTCTCTCAAAAATTCATCATATTCTGGTTTGTAGTGCGCAGTAACTAGAAAAGGCACAAGATTCATTGCAGATAAATCTGTAACGGCATAATGTCCATATTTATCTTGATGTTTCCAAACAGCCATTTCAATGGTTGGACAAGTTACATAACTCCCTGCGCTTGAGCCCATATAGATTACTCCTTTAGAAATTAATTCTTTGATTACTTTATCAAACCCACTTTCTTTGATTGATTTAAGCAAATAAAATGAATTTCCTCCAGTTACATAGATAATTTCAAATTCTCCTAAAAGTTTTTTAATTCTTCTTCAGACTTCCCATCTATATCTATTTCTTTATAGCTATAACCTTGTTCTTTGAAAAATTTTCTCTCCCTATGAATGTAATCTAAGTTCTCAACACCTTTAGAAGCAGTAATAATATAAGCCATTCTCATTTTATTAAATGGTTTTTCAAAAACTTGAGGATTATCTATTAGAAATCTTCCTGATGAAAGCAATAATATTTTCTTATTCATTGTTTAAATTGTAGACGGGGAGATTGCTTGAATTTCATGCAACAGCACCCCTGAATCATTCTCGGTTTTGCTACCCTGAAAGCACCATACTTCCTGATTAGGGCTGCTCCGATCAAGGCCTGACCCATTTCACAGGAGTACGATCGAACAGGACAAAACGTCAACGTTTGAAACAAGACTGTTTCATGTCCATCTTACGCACTCCTTTAAGCTCCGCCATAAAGCCCGTTTGCGGATTGCATGGGGCTAACATGCAAGCTTGCCTACATAAAAGGCACAAGAAAACTCTTTAAAAATCTTCCTCTTCTGAATCTAGGACACTTCTCTTTATCTTCTTAATCTCTTCTTTCTTTCTCGGGCTTTCCATTTTTTTAACTGGTCTTGAAACCAAAACAACTATTAAAACTAATAAAATAACAAATAAAAATCCAGAAAATACCATAAGTGCGAGCGAGATATTCATAAAAGCTCTGATATCACAGAGATTTTAAACCTTCTTATTACATTTCTTTCACGGGAGCAATCCCTAGCAAATCAAGGGAAGTTGCAAGAATCTTGCAGAATGCTTGTAAAAGTGCAATTCTTCTACCCTCATTTTTATCCCCAATTACTGGGCAAGCATGATAAAACTCATTAAACATTTGCGCAAGTTCGTATGAATATTCTGATAACGTACTTGGAGAGTAATCTCTTGCAGACTTGCTTATCATTTCTGGAAATTCATTAATTTTCTTTGCGAGTTGGAATTCTTTTTCATGAATGTCTTCAAATTCTGAGTTTCCCTTCTTGCTATTACTTTTCTTTAAGATGCTAGAAGCACGCGCATAGGTGTATAAAATATATGGGCCAGAGCGCCCTTCAAAACTTAGGGCACTAGACCAGTCAAAGATTATATCATGTGTTCTGAAATTTCTTAAATCATGAAAAATTATTGCTGATAGTGCAACATGTTCTGCTACTTTATCTTTATCTTTAAGCTCTGGATTTTTATCTTTTATTATCTTAATTATCTCCTCTTTTGCCTTTGAAAGAAGCTCTTCAAATAAAATTACATTTCCTTTTCTTGTGGACATTTGAGAATCTGGAAATTTTAATCTGCCGAATTTGACATGAACTAATTTGTCAGTATCAATCCCTAATTTTCCGACTACTTCAAAAACCTGCTCAAAGTGGAGAGATTGTGCAACATCTACAACGTATAATATTTTAGAAGGTTTTTCTTTCAATCTTTCGAAAATTGTAGCAAGATCTCTAGTCGCATATGTTGATGCTTCATCCGACTTCTTGACAATTAAGGGGGGTTTTTCTCCTGAGAGTTTAACTACCATCGCCCCCTCGCTTTCTTCAACCAGCTTATTTTTTTTGAGAAGTTCAAAAACATTATCTATTTTATCTCTGTAAAAACTTTCCCCTTTAGTCTGATCAAATTTAATTCCTAAGATTTTGTAAGTTTTGTTAAATTCTTTTAATGAAATTTTTAAGAATAACTTCCAAAGCCTAAGATTTTCTTTATCCTCCGATTCTAATTTTTTAAATTCCAATCTCGCTTTTTCTTCGAGTTTAGGATCTTTTTCTGCGCAGTCATGAAATTTTACATACAGTTTGTTTAATGATTCTATATCTTCTATCTTGGATTTTTTACCAAACATATTATAACTTACTATGAGTTTCCCAAATTGGGTTCCCCAGTCCCCTAAATGGTTTATGCTCCTAACCTTGTATCCTGAAAACTTTAAAATATTATATAACGCATGGCCTATTAATGTAGAGCGAAGATTATGAATTCCAAAATGTTTGGCCACATTCGGACCTGAATAATCTATCAAAATTTTACCTCTTTCTTTGCCTTTTCCAAAATTGGCTTTGGAAGCATTCTTAATCGCCTGCTTAACGAGTATAGACTTTGAAATAAAGAAATTGACATAGGGTCCAGAAGATTCTACTTTATCAAAACAATCTTTGGAAATTGCTTTTGCAAGTTCTTGTGCTATTTGAACTGGGCTTTTCTTTAATTTTGATGCAAGAGGAAAGCAAGGAAATGCGTAATCTCCTAGTTTCGAATCTTTTGGGATTTCAACTAAATCTGTTAATTTCTCTTTAGAAAGGGTGGATAAATCTCTTAATTCTGCTAAAGCATTAACCACCATTAACTTCATGGTAATGAATTATAATTTAGATTAATAAAACTATTGAAGTTTATACCCGCACTCTGTACAGAACTTTGCTCCCTCTTCTATTGGTTTCTTGCATCCTGGACAGTTGGTTATTGGGACAACCATCTTTCCCCCACATTGTGGGCAGAACTTTTGTTCAGGATCTCCTCCGCGACCGCATTGAATGCATTTGGGAGGTATTTTCTTTCTTTCTATTACTGCTTTATATCCTATTTTGTTAGAGACTATTTTAGAAAATGCATCTTGAATTGAATCTGCATCCTGATATTTTCTAAGATCTATATTGCTTCCCATTTTCTCTTTTTACTCTTTGATTGAGAAAATCCTTTTTATAAAGATTACTGTGGTGATTAAAAAGGATTTTCTATAAAACTAATTAATTTTCTTCTTTAATTTATTAGCTAAGCTAGCAAGATTTTCAGGGTTGGCTTTCGGTCCATCCGTCGATATCAGATATCCTTCATATTTTTCAAAATAATCTGATCTCCCACTTAGATACTGCTTCCAAATGCCTTTCTTCATATGTCCAGTTCCATGCATGGGTATAAGTTTAATATGGGCATGATCGACTCCTGTTCCCTCCATTATTAAACCAATTCTGCCCGTATTCTCGAAATGGTCTAGGAGAATCTTAGAAACTTTTTTAGATGCTAAAATAAATTCTTGTAAATCTTTATCAGGCATGGCCAGAACATCACTACTATAATGTTTTTTTGGTACGACTACTGTAAAGCCCTCTACACTTGGCCATGCAGAAAGGAAGGCCATAAATCTTTTATCTTCCCAAAATATTCCAGGAGTTTTTATATTTCCGTTTATAATTTCATAGAAAATACATTTTCCCTCATCTGTTGAAGATTTGTAATCTGCCATAAACTGCTTAATTATTTGTTGTTTATAATCCTAAGCCTCTAGAGGGGATTGAACCCTCGACCTACTGATTACGAATCAGTCGCTCTACCACTGAGCTATAGAGGCTTGGAAAAATGAAAATACAAGAGTTTAAATAAGCTATTCTAAAAGAAGAACTATGAAAATAAATGCAGGAGATATTGTAAAGGCAGACTATGAAGGGAGATTTGAATCTAGAGAGGTTTTTGATTCTTCATACCATGGAGATCATTCTCACCCATTAGAATTTGAAGTTGGAAGCGGGCAGGTGATTAGGGGTTTTGAAGATGCTGTTATAGGAATGGAAAAGGGGAAAGAAAAAGAGATAACAATAGAAGCCAAGGACGCCTACGGAGAACCAAATCCAGAAATGACAAAAGACATTCCGATAGAGATGATAAAGGGAGATAAAAAACCAGAAGTTGGAATGATGTTGGTAATGCAATCTGCCCAGGGACATCAAATACCTGCGAAAATAATAAAAGTAGATGATAAGAATGTTACAATAGATCTAAATCACCCATTGGCTGGAAAGAAACTAATCTTTAAGATAAAAATTATTGGAATAAATGAAGGCCCTTCTGAAGATGAACACACCCACGAGCATTAATCAGATAAATACGATATTGTAAGATAATCGTGAGTTAAGCTTAAATAGTATGTTTTCCTCCTGATTTTCAGGAGGTGAAAACATATGAAATGTTATAAATGTAAATCTAAGAATATTATCAAAAGAGGAAAAAGATATAACAAATCTGGAACAAAACAGCTTTATCAATGCAATGATTGTGAATTTACTTTTATGAAAAAAGATGGATTTGAGAAAATGAGATATAAAAAAGAGGATATTGTGCGAGCAATTCACTTGCACAATGAAGGACTATCACTTTTTCAAGTGCAAGACCATCTATGGCAACATGATGGAATAAAAATATCAAGACAAGGAATTGGATATTGGTGTAGAAAGTATTCTATTTTTTTAAAATCCGATAAATAAAATTGTTAAGCCAAAAATAATTGGTGGAATTCATTACGATGAAAAATATGTAAAAGTTAAACAAAAAGATTGTTATGATTTAAATGCAATTGATAGCAAAACAAAATTTGTTTTAGCTCATTCTTTCGTCGATAAAAGAACGAAAGAAGAATGTATAAGATTCCTAAAACAAATTAAAGATAATTGTTATGAACAAATATTAGAAGTATATGAAAAAGAGAGATATAAAAAAGTTGAAGATAGAGAATTGATAGAATTTACTTGCGATAAATTTGCTAATTGTGAAACCTCCCCACAGCAAGCTTTTGCCTTCGGCAAATCCTCACTTCGTTCGG
>ERZ1292623.170-Hain-H51-01um-R1-170-length-72746-cov-11_pt1 | contig 72746 bp, 61 predicted proteins | sample MGYA00564398_ERZ1292623 | MGnify/ENA primary metagenome ERZ1292623 (study PRJEB36523, sample SAMEA6512633) | groundwater metagenome | collected 2019-01-07 | study: AquaDiva: Metagenomics assemblies of 32 groundwater samples
GACGACCGAGAGTTTGGCGTAGGGGGAGGTGGTGCCGATGCCGACGAGGCCGGTTATTGATAGCAACCCTGTGGAAGTACGAGTTAGTGAGACATCTGCGCTGGCACCGATGTAAAGACCAGCACCAGCAGTATTGCTTTTATCCCACAAAGTCCCATCACTTTGGAACGAAAAGAGGTCAGTCCCGGCGAGTGAGAACTCAATTTGCCCACCATTATCCCAAATACCTTGTGTAGGGCGACCCGCGAATGAGTAAGCCGGTGCGGCTACGCTTCCTGAATTCGCATAAAACTTTGTCGAACTCGCAGTGCCGAGTATGTCCAGCACTGTTTGTGGATTTGCTGTCCCAACCCCCACATTCCCCGCAAAGTACGCATTCCCCGTCGTCGTCGCACCACCAGAGATAGTAAGGCCGGTAGTTTGTGCGCCTGCACCAATCGTTGTCGATGCGTAGAGACCAAGGCCGGTCGTCGTCGCATTTGAGGGGAAGAGGTATGCGAAGTTTGAGTAGTCAGTGCCTGCAGTTGCAGCAACGACGGAGCCGTTTGCGTCTGTCTTGAGAAGCGTGGAGGTGAGTCCTGCCAGGTTCAGTACACCTGCTGTTGAGAATGATGATGTGGCGGTTGCGCCGAAATATGCCTGATTGGCGCTAAAAAGTGTCGAGGAGGCGGACCCGAAGAAGCGTTGGATGCCTGTCCAGGTGTTTGCATTGGTGAGATTGAGTGCGGCGGTGACAGCGGCGTTCTCTGAACCGGAGTTGGCTATGGTGAGGGTGCCAGTGCCAGAATCGGCAAGGGTGGCAACATAGTTTCCAGTGGTGTCCGTGGAGAGAGCGATTGCATCCGCATCGATTGCGGCACTGCCTCCTGTGTAAGTGAAGTCGCCATGGTCGCCGTTTGCAACCTCTGCCGCTGATATGGAAGTACCAAGGTCTGCGGTGACATTACCATTGAGGTATGTGAGCCCGGTAGAGAAGGTGGTGGTGGCTGTCCATGTTGGAACGCCGGCTACCAGTGCGAGCACCTGTCCATTGGTGCCTGCGGTGGTGGTGGCAAGTGCTCCTGTGCCGTTTCCGATGACGAGACTGTTGGCCTGGATATTGCCCCAGCCGGTGCCGCCGTTTGCGGTGGGGAGAATACCGGTGACATCAGTGGTGAGGTTGACGAGTGCAGTGGCAACCGAGCCTGCAGTTGCCTTGAGGAACCCTGAGAGCGTGCCGATGGTGAAAGAGTTTGAGGCCACCAACTGTGAGGTGGACGCAAGATTGGACACGGTGAGATTGGTGGTGGTGGCAGTTCCAAAGACAGTCAAACCGCCCGATGCAGTGCCATTACCGATAGTTGAAGAAGCATAGGCGGTGAGTCCCCCATTAAACGATAGGAGTGTTGTCGTTGCATTGGCTGGAAATAGGTAGCTGAATATGTTTGAGCTGGTGAGATAGTCGGTACCGGCGACAGCAGGAATGATTCCCCCTGTTGCATTCGTTTTAAGGAGAGAGCTAGCGACATTGGATATCGCAAAGTTGGTGGTGGTTCCTGCAATTGCATCAAAAGTGGCAAAGTGCGAGGTGGAAGATGCGTTAATACCTGCTTGTGCCCAGAGTGGTGATGATGTAGCGGCGTTTGTCACTCCGTAGTTCGTCGTGAAAGTGAATGAATCCGCAGCACCGGTCGCTGTGGCATCAGTGCCACAGATGATGTTGCCACTGGCGTCTGTTTCGAGCGTCTCGCTACAGTTTGCAATAGTAGATATCTGAAGACCATTACCAGTGATACGCAAACCGTTGAATGTCGAGGATGCGCTAGTGGCGTCTAGGCGAGTGGTGGAGATGCCGCCTGCGAATGTCGATGTCCCTGTCCCCTGTACAACCAAGTTTCCTGTCGTTGTGGCACCCCCTGATACGGTAAGCCCTGTTGCCTGCGCGCCACCTCCGATGGTAGTGGAGGCAAGAGAGAGAAGACCTCCGTCAAACGAAGAAGCAATGGAGGATGTAGCAGTGAAGTATGCGGCCACAGCTTGCCCCACAATAGCAAGAGTTGCATATGGTGAAGAGGTGCCGACACCCAGACGATTGTTGGCGTCATCAAAATAGACATTTGATGCACCGCCAAATGATCCGCTATTGTTGTATTGCAGCTGGCCATCGGATCCGCTGGGTAAACCTGACCCGCCTGAAATACCCAAGGACGATGTAGCGACGAGGTCGTATCCTCCTGAAGAATTACCCACGAGGACATTGCCGTACGAGGGAGCCGTTGATGTGGCGATACCTCCATTTGCAATCGGGAGCACGCCAGAGAAGCCCGTGGCGACTACAGTACCACCAGTAATGTTTGCGTTAGTGATTGTACCGCCAGTGATTGCAACACCATTCAGTTGATCGATTCTGTTTGTTTGCGCGATGGTTTGGTAGATAGGAGCAAGAGAAGGTGCATTGCTAGATGGTGAATACCCACGAGATAGATTCGAAATTTGTGATGCAAACTTAGTGTCAAGCTCTGCTAACTTTTGCAAAACAAATGATTCAGATATTCCTGCTGTCACACTGCTTGGAAATGTATTCACTACTGTCACTGGTGTTCGCTCGACCACTCGCTCAACCACATAACTCACTAAAGAATTCCGAGGCTGAGTGGTTGGCTTGTTCTCGACAGCGACATGAGCTGGTAAATCTGCAGAAACGCGAACCGGGGAAACCTGCACGGTGACCAGACCCCGCACACTGTCGTCTTGAGCTGGCTGCCCAAAATGCACTATGCTCGCAAACAGTTGGCTAATTTTCGCATAGACACTGCGAGCTGAAGCATCCATAAAGCCGCCTTCAACAGAAACTGCGCTAGCGCCAACAGAAAGCAGTTTTGCATCCTCAAAATATCCTGTAGCAAGACGGTCTTTCAGTACTGCAACTTTTCCAGGTACTTTCAGTGCTGCAAAGTAGGTGTCGGACATAGACCCTACAGCAAATTCCCTAAACTCACCATTCGCAATTGCAAAAGAGCCAAATACAATGATGAAAGCACCTATCAAAGCAAGCGCCTGGTGTAGCACCGTCGATGCGGCGTGGACTACTCCAGGCGAGCCATGAGTAAGCGCAGGGAGCGTCAATGGTGTCCTTGACCCTTTTCCAAAAAGATCGATTGCATGGGCAACATGGCTTGCAAAAAGTGGCGATGAAAAAACACTCTGTGCATTTGTTACTAAAGATTTTCCTGGAACTGGAGCAAGCACTTGCCCTTCATTTTCTAGAATAGAAACGCTCCTTTTTATTAGAGATTCTTGAGATGATACCGCTGCAGTTTTATGAAAATCTGAATCGGATTTTTTAGGTATATACGCATCACCCTTTAGATCTTGAGTTCGTAATTTACTTTCCAGATATTCCCCTCGCCTCTCTCTTTGAAGCTGTTGACGGCGTGCAGTTGCCTTTAATTTTTTTTGCTCTAAAAAGTGCTCGAGTGACTTCTCTTCAACAACCCAAAGACCGTCGAGTTGCAGTCCGAAAAGCTCGCGTGAGCGACAGAGTTTCCCAACATAGTCGCGTGTAATACCAGCATGTGCTGCCGCAGTACTTGCGGACACAAATTTCTTTCCCCCCAGAATAGTTGCACCTTTCATGAAATATTCAGTCGCCCGAATATCTATAGTTTACTAGTATTTCTGGAGTTTCTAATTTGAGAGAAAAATATATGTGGATAAAGCAAGAAAGAAATTTGAACAGCGCATCAAATTTGTTTTTCTCTTCAACCCATCTACTGAAACCAATCTGTCTATTGAAAATTTATTTGAGAGTCTAAATTAAAAAGGACCAGAGTAACCTGAAGTCCAGATTCTGATTATTGGACGCGTCGCAAGCATACACACGCCATAGTTCACTACTGATCGGATTGAAGATGATCCGCAAACACCGCATCCAGAAAGGTACTAACTGTCGCTGTAAAATTTTCTGCAAATGGAAAACTGACCGAGCGGTTCATAACTGGGAGACTCACCCCGAGATTTGTAGAAGCGAGATTCGCTTTTGTTGCACTTTCCGGTATATCAGCGATAAGGAAAAAAGCTAACACCAAGGCCCCGGTGCCGGCAAGAGCCGCGCCCAGACCAATCCTCCTTGTGGAGAGTTTTCCTCGGCTGGATGTGCCCGAGACCCGCATCACGAAAGGGGCATCATGATGGACCGAAGCGGCAGACTGCCCGAGATCATCCTCCTCGAGCGATATGAGACCTTCGGGAGCCTCAGTAGTGCTAGTGGGTATGACGGTTCGGAGGGGGCTTGGTAGCAAGTCGGGAGGGAGACTCTCCTGGACCGGCCTAAAAAATGGAATGAGGTCGCCAGTAGCTTGCTCCAGGTCACTTGCTGCAACATCGACAGGCCTGCGAACGCCCGTGGAACCAACCTGGACGGCAGCAAGGAGCTCGTCCTTCTCTTTTTTGTGCCTTAAGAGAGCCTCTCGCTCAACATACCAGCGATTTCCTTCCATCTGAGCAGGTAGCATTCCCTGACGAGCAAGTTGTCCGACATAGTCCTGTGCATAACCGGTGACAGCCGCTGCCAAATGCGACGATATATACTCCTTGCCTGAGAGTGACACGAATGACTCTTTTGCAGGGGCAGGGGTCTTTCTGGTAACAATTCCTGCAACAAGGCGTCCTTTGGCTTCTTTCTTATGCCTTTCAACTGAAGCAACTGAAACATACCAGCTTGTACCAACTCGCCTGCAATCAATCTGGCCGAGACGGCACAGTTGACCTATATAATCTTGTTTATATTTGGTAATCTCGGCTGCCCGTCGAGACGAGATAAGCTCTTGTCCGTCGAACATGAGGCTGGAATCCATAGGCATTACTATACCAGCTCTTAGCAATGCGCCTTGTAAGACAGTGTGGATACGAGCTTGTTGTTCCGGTAAAAATCACTGCTCTCGGTAAATTTCTCTCGCAAAGAGATCTCCTAAAGCTTTCGGGTCCCCTGAACCCTTTGTAGCTTTCATGGCCTGTCCTACAAGAAATTGTAGTGAGGACGCCTTCCCATCTTTGTATTGCTGAACCACTGCCAGGTTGCTTTTGATAACTTCCTGAACAACTGGAAGTAAGCTCGCCTCATCTCTCTTTTGACGCAATCCGCTCGAGTCAGCGATTGTTTCTGGATCCCCACCGCTAGTTACCATAATACTGAGTATGTCTTTGGCTCCTCGTGAGGAGACGGAATTGTTCTGTAACATTTGAACAAGTTTGGAAAAGTTTTTCGGAGTAAAATTTACCGGAATATCTTTTATTTCTGAATCTCGCCCCGCGGTTTCTCGAAGTATGCCGACAAGGTCAGTTGCAAGGTAGTTGACGGACAGACGAACGGCAGACGCAGACGCGTCGAAACAGCCACAGACACGATCAAAGAAATCCCCTAAGACCTTGTTACACACAAACAGATCAGCCTCAACGGGCGTCAGCCCCATGCCCAGGTATCGAGCGCGGCGTGCCCACGGGAGCTCAGGCAACACCAAGGCTTGAACATCAGGTATCTGGACACACTGAATCTTCGGTAAGTCGGGGTCAGGAAAGTAGCGGTAATCTGCAGAACCCTCCTTGGTTCTTTGTCGAAAGGTCTCTTGCCTCGCCTCGTCCCAGCCTCGTGTCTCTTGAAGTACCGCCCTTCCAGATCTTATCTCTGCCGCCTGACGCTTCATTTCGAACTGAACCGCCCTCTCGACTGATTTAAATGAGTTCAAATTTTTAACTTCGACTTTTACACCCAGAGATCCTTTTGGCGCCATAGATATATTTGCCTCAATGCGCATCTCTCCAGCTTCCATGTTTGCAGTGCTGACACCTAAGTAGCGTAGGAGCAATTGGAGCTCCTGCGCGAAGGTCGCCACCTGCTCAGGAGTGTGCATTACTGGCTCAGTGACCAACTCCATCAACGGCACACCCGACCGGTTGTAGTCCACTAAAGTCTTCCCAGACGAATCGTGTATCGATCGCGCCGTGTCTTCCTCGAGGTGTATGCGTGTTAATGCCACTCCAGATAGAGCGCCGCCGGATACCAAAGGAAACTCGTATTGGCTTATCTGATAACCCTTTGGCTGATCAGGATAAAAATAATTCTTTCGGTCGAACTCAGTGTAATCTGCGAGCCTCCCTCCCACTGCTTTGCCAACTTTGAGAACATGGAGAACCGCGTCTTTGTTTATTGTCGGGAGAGTCCCAGGGTGAGCAAGGCAAATTGGGCAGATGTTGGTATTAGGCCCTGTCAAAACAGTGCTATTTGCAGAGTCGCAGAACATCTTAGTCTTTGTGCGGAGCTCTGCATGTACTTCCAAACCAACAGTAAGTAACAATTCGCCTCCTCGCCCATTTTGCTCTGTTTCCATGAGGCAACTGTACCAAAGCGCGCCAGCATCGCAACACTGGGGACATACGAAAAAACTTCATACGAAGTATGAGTGCATTAGGTGACTTGGAAATTAGTCTGCCGAAACCCTGCGAGCAGGTATACATGTACGAGAGCTGTACATCTATCCCTGTCCGCACGGCAGATTGTCCAGATGGAGCGTTGTCGAGCAACGCTCCAAAAAGACCCGCAAATCTAAGCCGAGATTCGCAATTTTTGCCGAGATTCCATTTAAATCAACGCTCGTCTGGCCGAGATACAGAGAGGCCTGTCCAAGGAAGGATCCTAAGTCTACTTCACAATCGTCCACTTCCCAGTAGCAAGTAGGGACTCTGCCTTTTTGTACTTCATCTCGCGCCTCTCGTTTCCATCAGTGATAGTGACTTTGTCATTACGCCCAGGAGTATCTGTAGTGTTCGTCGACGCTTCCCTTCCGACAATAGCCTGGACACCTTCCCTTACTGCAACCAGCTGAGGCGCCTCTCTCTTTGTAAATTCTCCGCCGGAGAGACGCGGTAGCATTTCTGCGACATGTGAGCGGTAGAACTCTTCCATATGCTTGAATTGAGAAAGACCCTCCTTTTTGTATTCAACGAGTGGGTCACGCTGGCCATATGCCCGTAGATTCACACTACTTCGCATATAGTCCATGGTCTCGAGATGATCTACCCAAAGGAGGTCGATTGTCTGGAAAAGAAGTTTTTGCACACCACTGTAAAATTGCTCTACACCAAGCTCTGTTTTCTTCTTCTCAAATTCCTCGGTAAGCGTCGCGTTGTTCTCAAATAAGCGCATGAGCTCAGCATCAACAGCTTCCGGCCCTCCGACCAGGAGTGCGCGCCGACGCGCGTACACACTTTTTCTTTGCACATTCATGACATCGTCATATGCGAGCACATGCTTTCTTGCGTCAAAATTCAATTCCTCAATGCGCGTTTGCGCTCGTTCGAGTGAACGAGTAATCATCGGCGTGTAGATGGGTTCATCCTCTGGTATACCAAATGTTCCCATCACTTTTTTCACCATGTCGGATGCAAAGACACGCATAAGAGAGTCTTCGAGTGAAACAAAGAATTGAGTTTCTCCGGGATCCCCCTGTCTCCCTGCCCGTCCACGAAGCTGATTGTCGATTCGTCGTGCCTCATGCCGCTCGGTGCCAAGTACGAATAGACCACCACTCTTTTTAACTTCCTCAAGATCTTCGGGTGTGGCTGGATTGCCCCCCAATTTTATGTCAACACCACGGCCTGCCATGTTGGTGGCAATCGTGACCGCCCCCTTCCGACCGGCCTGTGCAATTATTTCTGCTTCGCGTTCGTGATTCTTGGCGTTCAAAATTTCGTGTGGCACCCCCTCTTGTTTGAAGTGAGCTGAGAGCAATTCATTCTTTTCGACCGATGCGGTTCCCACCAAAACTGGCTGGCCTTTCTCTTGGAGTGCTTTGACTTGTCGTGCTATGGCCTTGAACTTCCCACGCTCTGTTTGAAAAATTTGATCTTCGTGATCAACTCGACGCGATGTCTGATTGGTAGGGATAGCGACCGTGTTTAGACCGTAGACTTTGTAAAATTCTTCTGCCGAAGTGGCAGCTGTCCCCGTCATACCAGACAGCCTTTCGTACAAACGAAAGTAGTTTTGGTAGGTGATAGACGCAAAAGTACGCGATTCACGCTGTATCGAGACTTTTTCTTTTGCTTCGATCGCTTGATGTAGCCCATCACTCCAGCGTCGTCCAGGTTGCAAACGACCTGTGAATTCATCGACAATCACGACTTCACCATCACGGACTACATAGTCTTTATCCTTCTGAAAGAGCGCATTGGCTCGAACCGCTGTCTCTAGGTGGTGGACATATTTGATTCCCGCGTCTGTATAGATATTTTCTATACCGAGCGCTTTTTCGGCCTTTTCGATTCCTGAATCAGAGAGTGCGATTTGTTTATGTTTCTCGTCAATTACAAAATCTTCTTCTGTGACGAGTGAGTGGGCAATGATATCAAACCGAGCATAGAGGTTTTCTGCATCAGTTGTGGGTGACGAGATTATGAGGGGTGTGCGCGCCTCATCGATTAGAATCGAATCTATCTCGTCAACAATGGCGTAGTGGTAACCTCGTTGGCGAAGTCTTGCTGCATCTTGCTCGAGGTTGTCATGGAGGTAGTCGAAGCCAAACTCCTGATTTGTGCCGTAAGTTATATCTGCAGCATATGCCTCCCCTCGCGTACAGGGACGCAAAAATTCGGGCACTACCCGGAAAGACCCAGTCTCGCCCTGACTCTGTTCGGTAGCTTTGCTTGTACCGTCATATATGTATGAGGCCTGATGGTTCAATACTCCAGTACTGAGACCAAGGAAGGCATACACTGCCCCCATCCATGCAGCGTCGCGCCGTGAGAGGTAGTCGTTTACGGTGATGACATGCACTCCTTTCCCGCTAAGCGCATTGAGATATGCAGGCAAAGTAGCGACCAGCGTCTTCCCTTCTCCGGTGCGCATTTCGGCAATCCCTCCCTGGTGGAGGACGAATCCTCCGACTATTTGCACATCGAAATGTCTCTGGCCCAATGTTCGTCTCGCACCTTCACGCACGACTGCAAAAGCCTCTGGTGCGATTGAATCAATCGTAGCCCCCTCAGCAAGTCTCTTTCGAAACTCAGCAGTTTTTTCTGAAAGCGCCGCATCACTCAAGCCTCTTATAGTTTCTTCGAGTGAGGTTACCCCGCCCACCAGAGCCTCGGCTCGCTTTAAGGCGGCGAGATTTTCATCCCCCGTGAGTCGTTTTAGCCAGGACAACATGGGGTCAGCATACTTGAAAAGATGCTTATTCTCAAGCGTAATGATTCAAAGCAACTTGCTGCACGGTACTTTCATTTATCAGAACCTGACAAAAGAAAATCACCGCTTTCGCGGTGATTTTCTTTTAGCTAGCGCTTCTTTCCGCGCTTTGCCTTCTTTGCCTTCTTCTTTGCTGCCTTCTTTTTCTTTGCCATATGTAAGTAGTGCGCTACTTTGTATTAACTTTTGTCGACCACTCTCAATGAGAGTTGCTTTGCATATTATCTATCACGCTGAATATATAGCGATGGAATAAAAAATAATTGTGTGGATAACTTTGTATTCGTGAGAATTATAGAGAAAATAATTTTTTAAAAAACTTCCGCACAGAATGTGCGGAAGTTTTTCTTGCATTTATTTTCGATACACGGTGGAGGACGGGTGCGAGCTCCAAAATGAAAGTTTAATGTGAGTGCAGCCGCCCTCCACCCTATATCCAAAACCTACCCACACCATATCACACAGAAGACTATCTGATGGTTGCGTAGGTGGAAAACGAAACACGTACAGACCTTCATTATAAGTATGGAAACGCAAAATCCCGCCGAGACGGGATTTAGCGTAAACTTTCTTGTGTGCTCAACAACTTGTTGCACTCACCCGATTATTCTAGCAATTTGTGTGTTTTCGTCAATAGTCATCTGGTATTCGCAGGGGATACACCGGTAGGAGCTAGTTTGAGAGATTCACCTTCCCTTCGCGCACCTGCTTGATAAGGACACTTAAGTCAGCGGATGCTTGTGGGATATCTCGTGCGGCCTGTTCGAGAACCTCTATCGATTTCGCCTTCTTTCCATCGGCATAGTATGCGGCGGCTCTTGCGACACGCGCCTGCAAATCAGTCGGTTCTGCCTTCATGCGCGCCTCCCACAAGTCACCGATCTTTGAAAACTGTCTCTGAGCTACGAAGGCATTGATGACGCGCGGATTTGGCGTTGCACCTACGAGTGGCACGAGGAGCTCGTCTGCGAGCGTGTTGTCTCCTGCAAGTATTGCAAGTGTGGCGTACATGACACGCGCCTCGTCGAAAGCTGGTGCCGCTTCGAAAGTTTCTTTGGCGAGCGCCAAAGCACCCGCTAAATCGCCGCGGGTAACCCTATTCGCCACAAGCTGAAAGCTAATTCCTTGCTTTGCAGGCGAAAGTGTATGCGCCTTTTCTAAGTGCGGAGCTGCTTGCTCGTGTTGCCCCGCAGCTCCGAAAATAATCCCGGCAATTAGTGGGAATCGAGCGTCTTGGGGAGCGGCCGCAATCTGCACTTCCATCTCGCGCACCGCAACAGCAAATATCGTCTTTTTTATCTCCTCGGGGACCTGTGGTGCCACCAGTATATTGGTAGCATTTTGCGCAAGATGTTCGCGAATTTCTTGTGATCCGAAAGTGTGATATGACAACGCTCGCTCGACAAGTACAACCCCCTCTTGAATCTTGCCTGTTGAAAGCTGACGGAGTGACTCGAGAAGGACCTTGTTTGCTACCAGAGCTTTTCCATTGACCGTCCACACCACTAGTCCCAATACAATGAGTACTCCAGCAGTAATCGCCGCAAGCGCACCCCGAGAAACCTGGAGACTTTCCATGAGATACGGCCGTGACCCTGCTTCGTTCATCCGTACCACCATATACGCAAGCAGTGCGAAGAAAACCATGTAGCTTGTAATGTTGTCGAATACGAATAGGTTGTGGAACAAGTAGCCAGCAAAAAGTCCTGTCAGGATACTTCGCTCAGCGATACTGAATACGCCACTCCGCCATAGTCCCCAGAGTGCTAGGAAAAATATGCTCGCGTACGCGACAAAACCAATCACTCCGGCGGCAACAAGCCAGTCAAAAACCACATTGTGTACGCGATCAAACCAAGGCTCTTGTGCATACATTTGCGGGTCGAAGTATTTATTGAATACCAAGTTGTAATTCTCTTGACCCCAGCCCAACAAAGGTCGTTCGCGGACTCCTTGGATCGCCATTTGATAATTAAGAAAGCGAGATTTGACCGTGGTTTCAGTAAGCGAAATGGATGCGAGTCTACTGAGTGGCTCGACAGAGCGCACAAAGGCCGTGTCCTTGATAGCGAGGAACCCCCCGACGAGCAGTAATACGCCCAGCACCACAGCAATGCTTGCACGCCACGCATTCTTTGACTGATGTGCAAGAAGCACCAAGAGAATTGCTGAAAGCATGATGCCGCCAAGAGCGCCGATGATTGCTCCGCGTGTTGCAGTGAAGAACAGAGCCGTGGCTTGCAACAACATGGCCATCCCAAGCATCACATGTGCCGACCAGCGCGAGCTGGTACGCGCCCACGCAAAAAGCCACAATGCGATCGAAAGTATGAGAAGTACAGTCCATTCCTTTCGTGCCGGGCTCACTTGAAAAAGAGGGTGCGGAAGAGCAAGTGAAATAACAAAGAGCTGACCGACTGCCGCCGCCCCATACACATGCCACTTGGTATACCATTGATTAAGGCGTACCCCGCCGTCCTTCCACTCTTCTGAAAACAGGAGCGCTGCAACAAACATGTGAAAGAACATGTAAATACCCATGTAGGTTGCATTACCAAATGTGGCGTCAAGACGAATACCACCTTGGTTGATGACCAGGAATCCTGAAAGCTGGAGCATGCCGTATACCGCAGCGAGAAACGAAACCCCTACTGAGGTATGCCAAAAACGACGCCACAGATCTGCTGTATTGAGCATACCTATAAGTACAGCGGTGTAGACAAGCAGATGAGCCAGTGTGACCCACCCCTCCATACGCTCATAGTTACTCCAGATACTTTTTGCAGGATTTGCACCAAACAAATCGGCTATACCAACAACAAACACAAATATGGCAATGCTCGCCAAAAGCCATGAACGACGAGGTCGGTATATAGGATTTACGAGAGCCAGAGCGAGCCAGAGAGCGCCTAGTACCTCAACTACGATACGAAAGGTAAAGTTTTTCCCTGTAATAAACGGAAAGAAGAGAGAGTTGCTGACGATAAGGGGTATAAACGGGATAAAGAACACTCCGGCGAGGACGGTGCCTCGTAGCATTTTTTCTAATGTCATGGCGACACTGTAACAAACCAATAGAAAGCGCGCTATATAGCCACACCTTCCTTGACACGCTTTTCCACATTGGCTGTGAGCCAAGACGACGATTGCACCTTGCCACCCTTCCCAATACCAAACACCATTTTTATTCCGTACTTCTTGCAGACCGCGCCTTCAGGAATATCGTTTATATTCTTTCGATCACCTCCGTTTGCAAACACGTGCGGTTTGACGCGAGCGAGATCACGGCAGACAGAACGGTCTGGGTCATTTGGATTATGCCTCGTAATTACGACTTTATCGACAGCCCGAAGGGCCGAGATTACTTCTTTTCGTTCTTTCTCGGGCATGAAAGCAAATCCTTTTTTGGCCATGAGCCAATTATCATTGTTCAGAATCACCACAAGCTTGTCCCCTAGTTTTTTTGCCCGCTCAAACATACGCGTGTGTCCAATATGCACGGGATCAAATCCACCCGAGACAGCCACCCACACCTCTTTTTTCTTTTTTTTCATAGGCCCCATAGTGTGTCATCTTTCGCTCGCATGCAACACGGGCCACCGTGCTCTATGTTGATTCTACTGGCGTACTTGCGCTTAACGCGTTAGCATGGGCTGATGATTCGATGCGCCAAAGAGCAGATTGTCAAAACACTCCGCTGGAGCGAACGGTACACCAAGACTGATATGGTGTATCTTGCCAGCAGTGGTTTTTGGCTTACCTCCGGACGTCTTTTTTCTGTCGCAAGCGGCACTCTTCTCACCATCGCTTTTGCCAACTTATTCTCCCCGACTTCGTTTGGTACCTATAAGTATGTACTCTCGATTGCTGGTGTTGTGGGGGCATTTTCGTTAGGTGGCTTGGGGGGCGCAGTAACACGCGCAATAGCTCAGGGAAATATTCATATCGTCCGTGCAGTTTTTCGAGTGAGCGTGTTGTGGAGCATACCTGCAAGCGCAGTAGCACTTGCGGGATCCGCATACTACTTCTGGAACGGCAATGTGCACCTTGGCACCGGCCTTCTTCTGATTGCAATAACAAACCCATTTCTCAACGGCTTCACTCTCTGGAAAAGCACCCTTCTTGGTGCGCAAGACTTCCGCGGACTCACCATGTACGGAATGCCACGAGCCCTTATCCCTGTCGCACTCCTGCTTGGAACACTCTTAATGACGCAAGAAGTGCCTATTATTTTAGCTGTGTACTTCTTCTCTAATCTACTTGTTGGATGGGTGATATACGAGATGACCTTACGCAAACATCATATCGGTGATGGGGGGACCGGTGTGGGTGAAATTGTTACCTATGGAAAACATATGAGTGTCATGGGCGCACTATCCCAAGCGGTGGGAAACCTTGATCAGTTACTCCTATGGCATTTTGCCGGACCGGTGCAACTCGCTATATATGCCTTCGCGCTAGCTCCAATTCGTGAACTTCGCAGTTTCCCAGAAAACATATACCCGATTATTTTTCCAAAAATGGCAACAAAAACCGTAGAAGAAATGAAGCGCACTGTGCCACTGCGTATGAAGCAGTTGTTGCTTGTTTCGTGCCTCATTGCAGGTATATACATTTTTCTTGCACCACTCCTGTATACAATTGTCTTTCCTCAGTATGTAACAGCAATCTTTGCAAGCCAGCTTTTAGCACTCACGCTCGTCCTCCAACCCCGAGGGGTCGTTGAGACCATGCTGTATGTCGAAGGTAATACGAAAATTCGCTATGTAACTATTTTTGTGACACAGGGAGCCAAAGTGATATTGTGGGTTATTCTGATCCCCTTGTATGGAATTATGGGTGCAGTTATAGGGACAGTGGTTACCGATATCGTTTCCTCTCTTGCTTTGTGGTGGGCGTACAAAAAGTTAGTGTAGTACGCGCTTCTCACTGTGGAGTGGCGTCTCGAGACGATAAGTATCTTTCTCAAAGTCATCCCCTCCGCGCACTCCGTCGACAAAAGTGATCCACACCGAATCTTCCAATGCAATAAACTCATGCGCCTCACCTGCGTCCCAACTTACCAACTCGTGTGGTTTCCAAAGTGTCTTAGTGACTTTTTTCTCACCCTTTTTTCTGCTATACACTTGGAACTTTCCACTCACAAGAAAATCATACTGTCTTGAAAGTGCGTGGTAGTGATTCCCGCGAACGCCGCCTTTCTTGGTAAAAATAAGGGTGCAGTGCTCGTGTGCCTCCCCGACGAAGATGTCAGTTATCGTCCCTCGCGCATCTTTAAAACTAGTCTTTTTCTGTATCTTCTTCATGGTGTCACTCTACCATGTGTGGCACAATAAATGAAAGATGCGGATGTTGCCTTGAAAGCTTCCGTGTAAGGAAATCAGCAATGTTCCACGGCAACACAAGCGCATGTGTCACTTGATCTGAAATGACCTCATCACCCTTAATTGCAATAGCTGACCCTGGTGTATATTTCCCAATTTTTAGTGGAGAAACATCAGTCACGCAGTCGAGAATGGTGTCATCTATGCCACAATAGTTTAGAAGTGTATTGCCTTTTGTGGCCGCGCCAATACCCATAATGAGGCCGCCTGTGGCCTTTGCGGTATGAAGCTCGTCAAGAAGATTTTCGCGAAATCGTCTGACCCGTGCACGAAATCGTTCATAGATTTGTTCTTCGCCGAGGCCAAAAGTCTGCTCATGTTTGGATAGCTTTGCGACTTCTGCACCCTCTACCCCACGACCGATTACAAATCTGATCGAACCTCCCATGTACTCATCAATCTGCACATCCATAATTCGAAGGTCGCGCGCCGCAAGAAAATGTCGGAGAGGCTGGACCGAAAAGTAAGATACATGCTCTAGGTACATTGTATCGAATGCGTCTCGTTCAATAAGGGTAAGCAAGTACGGTACTTCCGCGACGAATACACCCTCAGGCTCAAGTGCATTCATAATGTCGTCAAAAAATATATCCAGATTATCTATGTGATTGAGAAGATTGGTAGCAGTTATTATTTTTGCGCCACCTTCCTTGGCTACGCGCATGGCTATCTCATGATCCCAGAAACGCTCAGCTGTCTCTATGCCGTTCTCTACAGAAATCATAGCTATGTTGTGCGACGGTTCTACATTTAAGGTGCCTGCCCTAAACTGATCACGGAAGGCCCTGAGGAGGGTACCGATATTTCCCCCAATATCGACCACAAGATCCTGCGGACCCAGTTTTGCGAACCTACCCACATCGCGTGCGAATTCAAAAAAGTGTGCAACTGCCACATCCGAGTTAGCTGAGTCGTAGCTATATTCTGTTTCTTGATAACGCTGTTCGGGTGGAACGCGATAGCCATTCATCGCGTGCCCGCACGAAAGACAGCGGAGTACTGTGAGCGGGTATCTCGGCAGCGATCCTGCGCCTGCCTTAGACTTCATAAAAGTGTCAGCAAGTGGATGTAAGCCAAGATCAATGATAAGTGCCAAATCTTGGGAAGCGCACAGGGCGCACTGCTTTACCGGCATAATGCCCGTACTGTACCATAGGGGCAATGGCGAATATATTGGTAACGGGTGCAGATGGTGGAATTGGCTCCGCTATATGCACACTCTTGCGCGATGCAGGTCACCATGTCGTCAAGGTCACCCGAACCGACGCTGACCTCGCGTCCGCACATGCAATAAAAACACTTAAGGAACATATCGCCACCACACAGGAGTTTGACTGGGTTATCTGTGCTCAAGGTTTCATTGATACAGAAACAGTGCTGGAGAAGCAAACCCCGGATACTATCGCTGCAACATTCAACATCAACACTCTGGCGACCATCTATCTTGCCCAACAATTTGTACCTCACCTCGCACGCGGGGGTGGGATGATTGCCATTTCTTCTGCCGCAGGAATTCAGGCAAATGGTCGCTTTAGTGTGTACTCCGCTTCAAAAGCCGCGGTCAACAGCTTCATGCAAGCCATGGCGCGTAACCGGCCTGAGCAAAACTTTTTTGCGGTATGCCCTGGGCCGACAAATACGACCATGCGAGAGCGTATCGCACACGATGCAAAGGAGATGCAGAGTCCGAAAGTGATTGCAGAGGTAGTAGCCACCCTCATCAACCATGCCTCTAGCTACAAAAGTGGCGATCTGATACTGGTAAAAGACGGGTCTGCTACACTCGCTGGACGCCTATAGCTTGGGGTGAGAGAGATACCATTCGATTGTCTGTTGCAATCCTTTTTTGAGCGGTGTTCTTGCCCTCCACCCTGCATCTTTTTTTATTTTTGAGACATCCGCAAGACGCCTTTTGACACTTCCTGCAGGAGATTTTTTTACTATGAGTTTTTTGGGGCGCCATTTCATTACACTAAAAATCTCTTCCACCAAGTCTTTGATGACAGTCTCTTCTTGTGTACCAATATGGTATGTTTCGCCATCGGTTTTTTTTGATTCCATCACCATCTGAATCGCTTCGACAGCATCGTCGATATAACAAAATGATCGCGTGTCGTCTGCGCCGAATATGGTGAATGGCTCCACTTCTCGACTTGCACGACCGACGATTTCTGGAATCACATGCTCGTACCCCGCTCGTGGACCATAAAAATTGTGCGGACGCACGATGGACATTCGAAAATCGTACGCTTTTGCATAGTGTATAAAAAAGAGTTCGCCAATGAGTTTTTGCCCCCCATAGGACCAGCGCGGATTGTAGGTATCGGCTATGACCAGTGGCACATCTTCTGGTGTGGGTAGAGGAAGCTTGCCGAACGCTTCGAGAGCACTCCCGTAAGCCTCGTTCGACGAGGTGTACAAAATTTTCGCATCTCGTTTTTTGTTGTGCGTGCGAAACCAATCAAGCACATTCATTGTTGTCGAGACACCGATACGCAACACTTCGTGTGGGATTTCGTAGAAAAGCTTGGTGCCGTTAATACCAACCAGGTGGTATACATGGTCGTATCCGCCACCGATTTTCTTCCACGCGCGTGGATCTGTCAGATCCGCTTTAAAAAAGGTGACATTGGGACGAGCGATAAGAGCTTTGAAGTCGTCGTCATGTTTGCCTCGAAAAAAGTTGTCGGCAATAGTAACACGATACCCTTTCTGGTCTGCAAGTCGTTTCCCGAGACGGTAACCGACAAATCCTGCCCCGCCGGTAATTAAAACTTTTGTCATGGCAGATTTAAAGCACCGTTGTCTTATATCGCTGATTGATCTCAACTATTCCTTGGAAGAGAGATAGTCCCCATTCTTGTCCAAGCACCTTATTTGCATACTGCGCAAAGGCGCTCGAGTCTTTTGGAAGACACGACCCGCCGAAGCCACGGAAATTCTCATTGCAGTCAAGGTAGGCATCTTGGATTGAACGGTGCTTTGTGATGGCATTTTTTACCTTCTTGTAATCCGCGCCCGAAGCTTTGCACACATCGTAGAATTGATTGGCGAATACTATGCGCAACGCATTAAAGACATTCAAGAAATATTTAGCAAATTCTGCTTCCTTGGGCGAAACAAAAGCATACTGCTTGGGGAGAGGTTCGTGCACGGAGCGTAGCAGTTCTGCATCCTCTTTTGTATAGGTACCAATGATACAGACATCATGGTTCTCGACAAAATCGACATACATCGCTCGCTCACGCAAGAATTCCGGAACAAATGCCAACCGCAACTGCGGGTGTTCCATTGAGAGGCGGTCTGTAGTGCCAGGCTCTACAGTGGATTTGATTGTCACCAATCCTCGATACTGTGCTTGTGCAAGATCTCCGACGACCTTCTCTACTATTGATAGATTGCATGAACCATCTGCCGACTGTGGTGTAGGAACACTAATAAAAACCGTTTCCGTACCAAGTACATCTTTAAGAGAGGTTTCGGGCATTTTCGTATCGAACACAGCAACATCGTGCCCAATGCGTGTAAAACCATGCCGTATTGCACTTCCGACAAAACCAACACCAATGATACCTACTTTCATGCGGGCATCTTAGCATCAGAATTTATCAAAAAACCATTGACACAAAAGATACCTTGTGTGGAGGACTATCAATGGCGCGAGTATATACAACAAAATCACCTATTGTGGCAATTTCGCGGAGCCACGAAATTGCATCAAAGCCCGCTCTATCAGCAACGCGTATCGCCACCAGCGTAATGCCAAGTGTGCCAAAGGCTTCCTCCCATGTTTTCTTGTAGAACACCGTGTAATCGGCTGTAAGGCGCGAGAATTCTTCCTCAGGAATCGCAGATGAGTCACCTGTGAGCTCACGAAGCCACAAACCCCACAAACGATCGCCAACATGGTGCGCCTCTTCCCGAATCACTCCCTCAAAATCCTCTGGCACGATGCCGCGAAGCCGATATTCGAGAAACAACCGATTATCAAAAAATACTTGTGGTATCGGATACGATCCCAGATTGACTGTATTTGGTACATTGTGGGCAGTGTATATAGGAATGAAATCGGCAGTTTCTCCATCAGTCCAAATAGTTTGTGGCGTTTTTAAGGTTTGAAGGTACTCAACGAGTGGCCCGTATGCTTGCGTGGCAAGCGCAACCTTACGAGTCTCGGCATACCACGGAGCAACAAAACCCATACTATTGAATATGAGTACACTGAGTATGAGCGCAACGACACCACGCCTGAAAGGTGCTTGTACAAAGCGTTCTATGATACCCCCAACGAGTAGCCCAGCGATAATGCCCGCAAGCGGTTTTGTAACATACCAATGATAGTGTCCTCCTTGCAGATAAACACCTGTTATAAGTTGCAGATTGATTACAAAGAAAATGGCACCGCATGCAAGAAACAAGAATGTCCTCCCTGTTCGCGGAAATGTGCGTGGCCACACAAAAGCAATGAGCGCTACCATGAGTGGGAGTAGCGCCCCGAGCACAAATTCACGCCGAGGAACAACGCCGAGATACCGTGCAACAGTTTCGTATTCGGGAAGCGCGTGCAGTGCCCCATAGTTCAGAGCAAATGGAATCGCACATGCAATCGCGATGCAACCGGCAAAAAAAGCAGCGCGGGCATTTACACCCCCCTGCCGCACAAAAAGCCATACCCACACCAGGAAAAGCAACACACTGAGGAATGAGAAAACAAAAGGTGATACATACAATGAAGTGCCGACAACTACACCAAGGGTACCCACCCACTGCCACTTTATCTTCTCATCACTGGAGTCGAGAAGTCTGCGGTACATAAGAGCAAGCGCTCCGAAAAGGAATATGCCAGATATCGAGGGATTCACGAGCCGTGAAAAAAGCAGGAACGGCCCACCTGTGGGGGCACCTTTTGCAAGATCTATAAAGGGTGCTGGCGAGAAGACAATGAGGTTATACCCGAGGACAGTGAAGGCTGATGCAATGAGCGCGGCTATACGAGATCTCGAAAGCGCGAACGAAAACGCATACACAAGCAGTGTGATAGCAACCACAGAAAAAAATCTGGAGATAGTTGCGGCGCGAGCAGCATCGAGTCTGAAAATCTTGCCAAACACTGCAATAATGATTTCGCCAAATGGAGGGGTTGTATAAGGTCCGTCCTTATTCGAGAGAAATGTATTACTCACTCTAGGATGCCCTTCATACACCTCGTGGATACGCGCCTGGTAGTGATTTTCAGCATCAAGCATCATCATTTCGATACCGCGATATCCTGGCTCGCTCCAAAGCAGGATGTAGGGCACCATAGTTATGATTCCCGCGACAAGCGCAAGCAGAAGCGCACCGGCATGTATGCTCATTTCCGCCTTCGCAATCACTAGCATTCGGGACAACGACTTTTGCATAAGGGACACCTTACCGCATCCACGCGTTATGCCAAAGATGCAGTGTCAGCAGTGACCATAGTTTTTTGCGATGGTTGTGACTCCCTGAAAGATGCTCTAATACAAATCGCTCAACAACTCGTGGGTCGCAAAGCCCTGCATCAGCCACCCTCTCGCAAGAAAGAGTGTCGGTAAGTAACGGCTTCCACTCATGCGTGAGCCACGCGCCAACTGGCAAGCCGAAACCATGCTTACGCCTCCATGCTATACCGTGTGGTAGTTTTTGCTCGGCGAGTTTCCGTAAAATATACTTTCCTTTTCCGTGTCTGAGCTTACGGTTCGCTGGGAGCGCAAGAGCAAACTCTGCGAGCGCACGATCCAAGAGTGGTGCTCGTGTTTCAAGAGATGCAAACATACTCGCCCGATCTGCCTTGGTGAGGTAGAGATCAAGCACTGTGCGTGCGTACCACCACGACGAGCGCGAGAGAGGGGTCATGTTCGGCATATTCTCCAAGAGCCTGTCTGTGCGTATACAAGGATCTTCAATCGCGTCATGGAAACCTTCCGCAAGAACTTCGCGGACTTCGTCAGACGAAAATCCTGAAAGCCACCCTTGGTGGGCGTAAAGCGGTTCTTTCTCCGCACCGCGTAGAAATTGCTTAATCAAAAAATCCGCACTCATATACCGATGCGAGGCAGGTAAAAACGAAGCCAATGGTTCGAGGGCTCGTCGCGCGGATTGGGGAACATGCTGATACATTCTCAGTAGCTGTTCTGCAAAAAAGGTTGGGTAACCGAGGAAAAGCTCGTCGCCACCGTCACCCGTCAGCGCCACCGTCACCCGTTCACGCGCAAAGCGTGAAAGCAAATGTGTGGGCAAAATTGCCGGATCTGCTATAGGTTCGTCCATGTATGGCACGAGTGTCACGAGGGTGTCTCGCACCTCTTGGGCACACAAGATTCGTTCGTGATGCTGTGTACCAAGATGGTTCGCGACCCTACGGGCATGTGCTGATTCGTCATAACTCTTCTCTTCGAAGCCGATAGAAAATGTGTGTATGTCCCCTGCAATTTCATGTGCGTATGCAGCGATAAGTGATGAATCAACCCCGCCCGAAAGAAAGACCCCCAGCGGCACATCACTAGCAAGCTGTCTCTCAACACTAGATCGGATAAGTGTTCCTACTTGTTCGAGATCATCATTCAAGGAAGTGTCATTTTTTGAAAAGGTCGGATGCCAATAGCGTCTTTCACTTAAAACACCTCTTTTGAATTTTAGGCACGTTGCAACAGGCACTTTTTTTACATCACGCCACATACTGGCAGGGGTAACAGGAGTGTCGTACAGCAGGAACGATGAGAGTCCTTCAGGGCTGATTTCGCGTGACACAAGCGGATGAACAAAAAGCGCCTTTGGCTCTGAGGCAAATATCAACGACTCCCCTTTTACTGCATAGTAGAGTGGCTTCTCGCCAAAGCGATCGCGGACAAGGTATATGTCTTCTGTATGTTCATCATACAAAGCAAATGCAAACATACCCTCAAGCAACTCAAAAGCTTTTTCCCCTTCGCGTTCAAAAAGCGCAAGAATAACCTCTGTATCACTCTGTGACACAAAGGACACACCGCTTCGCACAAGATTCTCGCGAAGTTGTTGATAGTTATAAATCTCGCCATTGAAGGTAATGACAACCGACCCACGACGCATGGGCTGTGCCGCGGCTGGTGACAAGTCGATGATGGCGAGCCGTCGATGCGCGAAGCCGACTCTTCCTGCAATCCACACACCTTCTCCATCAGGTCCACGATGTGCAAGTCTGCTGTTCATTGACTGAAGAACCTCTCTGGTACCTTCTCCGCAGTAACCCCCAATACCACACATAAGACATTGCTCGACTACCTTGTAGAATCTGCAATCGAGTACGGCTTTTTCTGTTGCGACTCATAGTAGGTACGCATCAAAATTTCTGCCAAGACACCGAACAGAACGAATTGCACACCAACAATAACAAAGAGCGCCGCAAGAGTTGGTAGTGGTGTTTCGATAAGAGTAGGCCCGCCGGAAAACTTCAAGATAAGTGCGGTGGCAAGTGTCAGAAATCCACCTGCGATGCTGGCAATCCCCCACCCACCAAAAAAATGCATGGGGCGATTAAAATAACGATGCATGAAAACAACAAAAACCAAATCGAGGAGTACGCGAAATGTTCTGGAGATACCGTACTTGCTTACCCCAAATCGACGCGGAGTATGTGTCACGGGAAGCTCTATAATCCGCCCGCCACGCCAGGCGGCATATGCCGCAACAAAACGATGCATCTCACCGTAGAGTTGCACTTCCTTGAGAACCGATGCCTTGTATGCTTTGAGTGTACATCCGTAATCATGTAGATGTACTCCCGTAAGACGCGAGATGAGACGATTGGCGACAAGTGAGGGAAATTTTCGCGTAACGCGTTGGCTCGCCCAGCGCCCTTGTCTCCACCCAGACACCACATCGTATCCCTTACGAAGCTGTGCAACGAGCCTTGGGATATCGTTTGGGTCGTTCTCCAAATCAGTATCTATAGTGACGATAATGTCGCCTTTTGCACGCTCTATACCTGCCGCAAGCGCAGCCGTTTGACCAAAATTACGCGTGAGCCGTATCACCTGCACAGGAAGCGAACCCTGAGTGCGCGAAATCGTTTCTGCCGTTCCGTCGCGCGAGCCATCATCTACCATAATGAGCTCGAATACGCCGAGTGCCGGTGCGACTGCGCGCATCTGATCCAGAAAATGCGGGACGCTCTCCGACTCATTGTAGAGAGGCGCGATAATGGAGAGTTCCAGCTTCTCACTACGCATCATCGCATGCTACCATCCGATTATGATTATTGCTAAGCTTCAAGGTGGCCTTGGAAATCAGATGTTTCAGTATGCTTTTGGCCGCGCGCTTGCCATAAGGCAGGGAACGAAGCTCAAGCTCGATGTCACCATGTTCCCCGCCTACAAGTATCACAACCGAATGATTGATCATCTTAATATAACCGCCCCTTTTGCAACTGATTTAGAAGTAATTCGTTTCAGCATCTACAGACGCAGACCTGAGTGGCCGCTAAAAATTCTCAACCCCCTCCTGCGCAATCCAAAAAAATATGTGAATGAGTCCTCGTTTTATTTCACCCCAACCCTTTTAGAAACGAAAAGCCCATGCCTAGTAGACGGATATTGGCTCTGTGAAAAATACTTTTTGGATATTGAAGACACTATTCGACATGAATTCACTATCCGCTCACCTCTTAACGAGTTTTCGAAAAAAATGGCTAGCAAGATTCGACTGGCTACACATCCAATCATGCTTCATGTCCGGCGAGCCGACTATGCTACCGATTATGTAAAAGTACATGGGACACTTTCTCCTGCCTATTACGAACGCGCATTCTCACTTATGCGCGAGCGTGTCCCCGACGCATCGTACTTCATTTTCTCTGACGACCCCGAATGGGCCCGTACGCACATCCATCCCGACGCACCCACCGAGTACATTGGCCAGGGAGCAGATTTCAACTACCTGGATTTGTACCTTATGAGCTTGTGTGAGCACTTTATCCTTGCAAACAGCACTTTTAGCTGGTGGGGTGCATGGCTGTCAAAAAGCTATCGGAACAATCTCACAATCATGCCGAAATATATGACGACAAAAATGGGCACTCGTGACCTGGCGCATCCTAGCTGGACCATAGTAGATGACGCCGAATGGAGCGCGCACACTCACCTCCGGAGCAGTTCGTAAAAGGTGCCGCGGAGCAGAGCTCCGCGGCATTAGTGGTGCGGTCTCACAAATGTAAGTAACGGCACTATAATCATCTCATGGGAGAAAAATTCGAGCGAGGCAGTTTATCAAGCGTACCTGAGGAGAGCGCGATGCTCGAGCAGATTATGACGATTGAAGATTTGCTTGCGCACGGGAAATATAACGCCACAATTGCGACATTTTACCTAGCTCACTGAACCGAAATGAGACATTGTTGCGATATTTACCCTGATAATCGTCCTGAAAACTTGGTTGTTCTGGCCTTTTCATAAACAAAATACTGTTTTCAGTGTCAATAACAACATCCGTTTTACCGTCCGTCATGTCTTTATCAGGTCCGATTAGTATTTGCGGATCAATATCTTGGTGAAGATGTTCTTTCCAAACGCGTTGCACTATAGTTGCGGTGAAAGTCACGATTCGTTCATAGTCTGCGGCGAAAGATTTGTCAGATTCATCCGACAACTTGCTAGCGTGTGGCACTTTCCGTTAAAATGCATTTCCGCCAAACACGCCAAACACGACTGTATCAGAGGAAATATGGGTATGCTATAATTTTGACATTACAAAAGTAACATACATTTATTATGATATCTGAAGGCGCCTTTAAAAAATTCGAGGATAGTGCGAGAGCCAGCACATCTCCTACTATGGAATCCCCCCGCCAGGCAGAGGCGCAGAGAAACTTGAATATACTCCAGGACCTTATTGCCCGAACTCGAACGATAGCAGAATCTTTACCTCCAACCGAGAGACGGGAAATGGCGCAAAAAATTTATACTGCATTTCGCCCAGTTAAAACATTGGATACCTCTCATGCGTTAGGAGAAGTTGCTGTGAACTCAGAAGATATCAATCAAGTTCTGGATGTCATATATAATGTAAGCAAACGAAATTTCGAGGAATCGGGAACCGTAGATAGTAAATTACCTAATTACGCTTTTCTTTTAAGAGAGTCGGTGCCAGAACTTACACGAGCGCCGGTAAAAGTCTCCGAGGCGGCTCGTGCGGCAACAGAGAATGCCGAAACCGGTCCGATGACATAACGCGCCTTGAATCTCTCGCCAGAAATAGAGATAGTGCCGTGTTAAATCCCTCTCTACACAGGAGTGCTACGCTTCTATACGCCTATCTCTTTCGAATTCCTTACGGCTTCGACAACATGTAATACCTTGTTGCGACAGCATTCAAGCCCGTGCTATGATTGCCGCACTATGAAAAAAGTAGCGCGAACTCGCTCGGTCCGTATCAGCCCCGCTCTTCGTTCCCTCATCAAGAAAACAGTCGCTGAATCCGATTGGCTGCACCACCCCCCTCCAGGCCGCATCAATAATGGCTGGCCAGTATTTGACGAAAAGGAGGTCCTCCAAGCGCTCGACGCACTCCTCAATGTTCGCATTTCTCAAGGACCAAAAGTGAAACAATTCGAGGAAATGGCGGCGCGTTATGTAGGCACCCGTTTTGCTATCGCGTGCAATTCAGGATCTTCGGCAAATCTCCTTGCGCTCACGGCACTCGTAGCATCTGGGAAAGTAGCACCAGGCAGTGAAGTAATCCTCCCCGCGACAACATTCGCTACAGTTGCCTCACCAATTCTCCAGGCCGGTCTTGTGCCTGTCTATGTAGACATCGATGAAAATTCATGGAACATCGACCCTGCAGAGATCGAAAAAGCAATCGGCCCTAAAACACGCGTCATCATGCCTGTGCATACTTTTGGCAATCCTGCCGACATGCCAACTATCATGCGTATCGCAAAGAAGCACGGGCTCATCGTGCTTGAAGATTGTTGCGAAGCGCACGGCGCCATGATTGGTAAAAAGAAAGTCGGTTCCATCGGAGACATTTCAACCCTGTCTTTCTTTGTTGCGCACAACATCACCACGGGTGAAGGTGGTATGGTTTTCACAAACGACCCCGCCATCGACGCCCTGCTTCGGTCACTCCGTGAATTCGGACGACTCCCTGAAGAAACCATGCGTGCACAGCGCTTCAACTATCCTGACGATGTTTTAAAAGGCTTTGACGCGCGCTACATTTTCACCCGGCTCGGATACAACCTCCGCATGACTGATATAACCGCGTCAATTGGTATCGAACAAATAAAGAAACTCGATAGGCTTAACAAAAAGCGCCTCACCAATGTACGCGCCTATCTGAAAGCCCTCGCCCCTTTCGAAAAATACCTGGTGCTCCCCACTGTTGAGAAAAGCCATCTGCACAGCTTTTATGGTTTTCCATTCGTAATCCGCAAGGACGCACCATTCTCCAGAATGGATATGGTGAACTTCCTTGAGGAGCGTGGCATAGAGACACGACCTTTCTTTGGCGGATGCCTTCCTGATCAACCAGCTTTCCGCAACGAACCCAAACGGATCGTAGGCAATCTCTCGATCGCACGATGGACTCGTGACTATAGTATTTTCATCGGATGCCACGCCGCACTAACACCCGACCATGTGCGTCATGTCACCAATGCACTCAAGGATTTCCTTTCAAGATATTAAACGGGAGCTATGAAAAAAGGCGCACGCATACTCGTCACCGGTGCCAGTGGCTTCCTGGGAAAACATGTGGTGTCTCTCCTGCTTGGGGAGGGTTATCATGTCAGCACTCTTGGACGCACCCCCTCGGCGCAAGGACTCCCCCATTTCCAAGCAGATCTCGGTCATGACACACCTGTAGACGCAGTCAGTACAATGGACGCCATAGTACATCTTGCCTGCGATGTGAGCATTGCTCGCTCCATCGAAAATCCAGACTCGCACATTGCAAACAATCTTGCGATGACACTCGCCATTTTACAGGCATGCCGATCCTCTGTGCACAAACCGCTCGTGATTTTTCTCTCTACCGACCGCGTCTATGGCAAAGCGAGCGGACGCGTTACCGAACAATCGCCCACTTTCCCTATCGAACCATACACCGCATCCAAGATCATGGGCGAGGTCGCGCTTGCGACCTATGCAAATCAGTTTGGAATACCCTACATCGCGATTCGCGCAAGTGCCTTTTTTGGCCCACACCAACCGCGTAGAAGTTTTATTTCTGATGTCATTCAAAAAATGATTACTGAAGCCGTAGTTGTTGTCGGTCCTTTAAAGTCGGTGAAGAATTTTACCTATGTGGAGAATGTGGCGTACGCCGTCCTCGCCGCTCTTAAAGCACCTCGTTCAGCACACAATCGTACATACAATGTTGGTGGAAAGCCGGTCGCTCTCTCGCGGGTTCTCGCGCTCAGCAAGACGATTCTCGAAAAGCGCCTCGGCAAGAAAATTCGTATGCGCACAGATCGATCAATTCGTTTACCACAACAGAACGAGATTGGCCCCTTTACACTTTCTACCGCATCGGCCCACAAAACACTTCGGTGGAAAGAGAGAACTCCCCTCAAGGCAGGTCTTGAGAAAACAATTGACTACTTCTTAGAAATCTTCTTAACACCTGAAAACCAGTAGTGAAAAATGCCCCAGATATACCAGTAGAGGTATGCACCAATCCATCCAAAGAACGCGAACCGCGAAGTACCTTCCGTTCGTTCGGTCCACATAACAGGGACCTCAGAAATGTGCTCCCCTTTGAGATGTGCTTTGAGTGTGAGCTCGAGCACGCATGTAAAACCGCGCGTTGATTCTATTGGTGTAACTTGCAAAAATGAAGTGCGAAAAAGCTTTGTTGCATAGGTCGCATCATGCGCTGGTAACCCAACCAAAAAGTGGAGTGAGAGCCCGGCCATGCGCGACAAAAAACCTTTGAGAAAGTTGCCTCCATGATGGGATCCGCCGCGCATATAGCGTGATGCCGCAACCACAGCGGCGTCGGTCTCGTTCATGCACTCGACCATAGCATCTATTTTCTCTACCACTTCAACCGGATCATCTACCATCAGCAGGAGCGTTTTTGGTGCTTCCGCTACCCGAAAACCTGTCTTAATCGCAGGGAGCACGCCTCGGCCATCATTCTGGACCAAACAAATTCTTTTGTCCTTTTCAGCGAGCGGCCTTGCGGCTGCAAGCGTCGTGTCTTCGGGCAGGTCATAGACGAGTATCAGGCGCCACTCGGTATGCACAAGTCGAGAGAGGTGCCCATAGAGCACCTCAAAGTTCTCACGCTCGTTATATACAGGAACAACAATATCAAGGTCGCTCGTCATCGAGCGCATGGTAGCACGCGATGAATGAATGCAATATACTCACCCCCATGCATATTTCGATTGAGCGTGTCTTTGCGGTTTTGTTTGTAGCCGCCTCTCTGCTTGCGCAGGTAGCCGCACGGGCGACGACACATCTCGGTGTTCCAGAATCTCCACTCCAGGCGTTTTACCTGCAAGGATTTGCCGGCACACTCGCAGAAGCGAGTGTATTTTTGTTTGTTGTTGGTGCGTGTTTTGGAGCCTATGCGTTTTCAGAAAGCTTCCGCACCACAATACAAAGAACCTCCGCACAGGTTGATGGATATCTCCGCACATGCTCGTTGTCGCATTACGCTCTCATTTCGTTTTGCGCTACCGCCACAGTCCTCTTTCTGTTAAATGCGCCAGGTATTCTCTATGGCACATTTATGATTGACGACTACAAAATGTACGCTATCGCGACAGAGTCGAGCGCTTGGGATCTTGTGTGGACTCCAATCAACGACCATGTCATCCCCCTCTTCTGGCTTGAGCTGAAAGCACTTTTCGCCATCATTGGTGCACATCCACCGTTCTTAAACTTTCCTCTTTTCCTCCCTGCTGTGCTCGCAATTGGTGGAATCGCCGTGCTCTTGCGACAACTCAAATTCGGTCCAGATACTCTTTTCATTTTTCTTGGCCTCTTTGCAACAACGACCATCGTGAGCCACCAACTGTATGGCTTCTACGCGGTCGCACCCTATTTCCAAGTACTCGCCACCTTTGTCCTGTCACTCATATTTTTCGTGAAGGCGCAGGAGGGACTGCGTTTTACACACATATACCAAACACTTTCGTTTGTTCTGGTGGGGATGTCACTGCTCATTGAAAGTGGGGGTGTGTGGACACCTGTAGCTTACACACTTTTTATATATGCCTTTCACATCCTTCAAACGAACAAGTGGGGTATCCGAGGACTGCTCAGAGCGTATGCGTGGCAACTGTTCGCGACAAGTATCATCACATTCTCCTATCTTGCCTACCTTGTGGTGCTCCCCCGCTACACCACAGAGTCTTTCTTTGGATTTAGTCGCCTACCCATATCGTTTGACACTATCGTCCAGTTTTATCATGTCCTCACTGCAGGCACTCTGCTTTCTCTCTTTGCCCCGCGACTCGGCCTTGTGGTAAGCCAACCACGACTTTTAAGCCTTATCGTACCGTGGCATGTTGCCATGTTCGTCCTTTTTTGTGCATTCACTGCACTTGTTATATACACCTTGCGCAAAGGCACTACACAAGCTCGAGTGCTGGTACCATACTTCACACTCGTTATGTGTGGCACCGCACTGCTTGTCGCCATTGCGCGTCCAAGCTCAAACCCTGCAGCTTTTTTTCGTGACCAAAATCTGCTCTTCCCGCTTTTTTTTCTCGCGATTGCCCTCACTACACATGCGCACGAATGGGTACGCAGTGCGCCAACCGAGAGGATTCGACACGCCCGCACCGCCACAACAATCGCATTTCTCGCTATTGTATTCGTTGCACAGCATGTATTTTCATTCTACAAACAGCAGTATGTGGACGACCTTACCTTCAACCAATCTCTTACTAGTCGTTTGCAGGAGACACTTGTGCCAGCCCTTAATGAACTCTCGGCATCATCCTCGCCGCTTGTCATCCCATCATTGGGCCCGCTCTTTCTTAACGGAGGTTTCCATCAACTTCCACCACTTGCCGACTTTTCCTCTTTCATAGGAATCAACAATGTGCAGTGGTTACCAATGCATCAAGGGCCATATATCGCTTCGACTTCTCCCTTGTTTATCGAAGCCCTTACAAGCGACGATCGCCTCCGCGCATGGTATCTCGCAAATGGCGAGATACCGGAACTATGCACTTCGAAGATATCTGACAACAACTCACTCTCTGCAACTGCTGACAAACCTGTTCGCATCGCCACAACGATTGATCCTGAAAGAGCCCATATATTGCATTTCGACCTCGAGGCGCGTGATGCTTCCGAAAAGATTTTTGTCGAGCTTTCGTTCAAAAACGACTTCTCTGCAACGGGAACCCGCGCCTACATTCGACTTGATCAGTACACCAAGCGTATTGATACCCCAGAAAGGAGGTACGCGTGCACTGTCGACCTAAACGAGATACCCGCCTTTGCTCTCTCTAAAAAGGTTCGTAACATTACTTTCACAGTGACAAGTCCTGGTGAATATCATCTCAACAGCACCAGTATCAGCCCGCGCTAGCGTCGTCGGAAAACAATAATCCGGTACGCGAAAAAATTCGTGCCTGCAATCACAACGCCTGCAAGGATCGCCGCGATAAGGTAAGGGATTCGAAGGAACTCGACTGAAAACCACATGATGGCGAGATTCATAAAAAAATTAACACCCACAACGCACAGGTACAGTGCAAATTGGACATGTGTCTGAGAAATGTCTCGTTCGCGGAAAGTGAAAAACTTGTGAAGCAAGAAACTCACCATGAGTGCTGCCCCGAGTGATATGGCAGAGGCGTGCAAGTAGTAAAATCCTCCAAACTCCACCAATGTGTATAAAGTTACTAGATTTGTCGCTGCGGCAGTTAAACCGGATATGATGTAACGCACTAGCTGTGCTATGGGCATATAGAAAACGCTCTTCAAGAGATTCTTGCCGAGATGCAAAATGCTCGGCGGCAAGACGCCGAGGAATGGAACCACAAGTCGCCAGCGCTCGGAATAGTAGGTGAATAGAAACGGGTGTATTAAAGCAAGTGCCTTGTCGTGTCCTGAACGAATTTCTTCTAGAAGTTTGGGGTACTGTGGGAGACTATCTCGATGTATGTACAATAAAATATTTTGCTGGTAGAAAAATGAAATGAGTGAGTTACCCCACAAGTGGCGACGCAATGCATCGACAGGTACATAACCATGGGCTGCGAACTTTTTCTCCCAGTACTCCGGCCACTGCTCATTTACATGGCGAGACCCCCCCTGCAAAGGAATAGCGGCAGAAAAAAGCACAATCCGAGCAGCGGTCGTCAGGGTTTCGATAAGCATATCAGCAACAGATGCGGGCAAATGTTCGGCAACTTCCAAACAAACCGCCAAATCGAATGATCGATCGAATGCTATTGGCTTCTCCAAGTCAGTTGCACGGAAGCGTGCTTGTGGAAAAACAAGCTTCTCGCGTTCTACATAGTCGCCATCGTAGCCCACCACATCCTCAATACCATGCTCTATAAACGCTTTGAGCCAAAGCCCTCTCCCGCAACCAATATCGACTACACTTTTAGGCTGTACCAAATCAAGAACGAGCGGCACTACCGCCCGCGCAGAGACAAGATTTGACTTGTCCATTTCGTCAAAGAAAACTTGGTCGTATGAGCCCGTCATGGGTGCCAGTATACCCCCACACTGCCCTTGTCCAAAACAAACAGTTGCCGACAACAATTGTATTTATCTGCGCTCACCCGCTATACTTCGAGTATGTGTGGCATCATCGGAATAGTTGGGCATGAGCGAGATTCTCGTGAAAAAGCTATAGCGGGAGCGCTCCCCACTCTTGGCAAAAGAGGTCCCGACGACAGCGCTGTGGCCACATTTCAAAATGCGACATTCGGTCACACCCGTCTTTCAATTATCGACCTTACAAGCGGAGCCCAGCCTATGAAGGACAACGCTCGCGACCTCACCATCACCTTTAACGGCGAGATATTTAATTACAAGGAACTACGAAATACACTTGAAAAATCTGGCCACCGATTTTCTACCACCTCAGATACCGAAGTAATACTCAAGGCATATTCAGAGTACGGCGACGCGTGCCCCAGATATCTTGATGGTCAGTTTGCCTTTGCCATCTGGGATAATCCGAAATCGCGACTGTTTCTCGCACGCGACCGATTTGGTGAAAAACCACTGTTTTACAGCCACGCCCACGATGCTTTTTTATTCTCCTCGGAAATAAAAGCACTCCTCGCGACAGGGTTGGTCGAAAAAACTCTTGACAGGGTCTCTTTCGATAATTACCTAGCCCTCTACTTCATCCCGCCCTGGCGCAGTGCGTACAAAAACATCACTCCACTCCTCCCTGCGCACACCGCCGTATTTGAAAATGGGCGCCTCACGACCACTCGCTACTGGAAGCTCACTCGCAAAGAAAATACTAGTTCCTACAATGATGCCGCAGACTACATACGCGACATGCTCACAAAGTCCGCACAGAGCCGTATGGTCGCCGATGTTGAGGTGGGTGTATTTCTATCCGGCGGTATCGACTCGAGTATCGTAACAGCACTCGCCCAAAAGACTGCCGGCCGAAAACTTAAATCATTCTCCGCGGGCTTTGATGAACATATAAACGAACTTCCCTATGCGCGGGAAGTTGCGCTCCATGTCGGTTCAGATCATTACGAACGCAACATTCAGGTTTCGCTCGAAGATATTCGGGAAACGACACGGTACTACGACGAACCTCTTGGTGACTCATCAAATATCCCTACCGCTCTCATATCCAAACTTGCGCGAGAGAAAGTGAAGGTGGTGCTTTCCGGAGATGGCGGCGATGAGCTTTTTTTTGGGTACGGACACTACCGGGCACATTGGCATCTGCCAAAAGTAAAAAAAATAGTGAGCCTCCTTCTGCGCTACACCCCAGACACTCTCTACAAACGCAGTCATCTCAGTATGTTTTCTCTGCGCGAGCGAACAAAACTTGCACTCGACTCCAGTCATATCGAGAACGACCTTACTGCACACCTGGATCTTTCTGAGGCAGAAACCCCTCTTCAGAAAATATGCTTGCTTGATATGTATCTCAAGCTCCCCGGTGACATGCTTACCAAAGTGGACCGATCTTCAATGATGCACTCTTTGGAAGTACGGAGTCCATTTCTCAACCATAAACTTGCGGAGTTTGCCTTTAACCTTCCTGATGACTACAAGACAACACGAACGCAAGGGAAAATAATTTTAGAGACCGCTTGTGGCGATTTTCTGCCTAAAAGCGTATTCACTCGAAAGAAGCAGGGGTTTGGAGCGCCGGTCAAACACTGGCTTAAAGAAAAGCCTGTGCAGGCACTTGTTACCGAACTATTTAAAGACCCTCGTACGGCATTCTTGTTTAATGCCGATGTACTACGCGGTCATATAGATGCGTTCTATTCTGGCAACGACTCTTTGAGCTACAAAACCTGGATGCTCTTTGCACTTGAGCTTTGGATGCGCGAGCATGGTGATGGATACAATCTTTAATTTACCACTTGCCTCATTATGCAGATACTCCACTGGATGTGGAGTATTGTTTTGAATAGACACAGAGCCGTCGTCTTATCCCACCACGAGGTGGTACCCACCAACAAGGAGCATATATCCGAGTATTACAAATGTCAGAAATACCCATATTTTGTAGGAATCATCCTTGCTCTTCTCGCTCATTACTCACATCTCCATGTTTACAACACCATCTATTCCTGTAAGACCGTAACCTGAAATATGACAAGAAACAACTTCGCAGGGCCGAACTCCTTCACGCTTTGCTCACTTATCGAAAACCGATATAATACTGGTCATACTCTTATGCGTATCATTATCACGGGAGCGCGTGGATTTGCAGGTGCCCATCTGGGAAACGCGCTCACCGCGCGAAATCACACAGTGCTGGGCATTGACGACTTGAGTGCTCCTAGCGGCAACCCAGTCCGATTCCCCATAAAGATTGGAAAGGCGCGATCTCTCAAGGGAGATCTGTTAAAAGATACCGATGTCTTGATCCATCTTGCCGCGCGCATAAATGTAGACGAATCGATTCTTGAGCCCTCGCTCTACTTTACTGAAAATGTAGGCGACACCTTGGAACTACTCGAAACAGTGCGCCGACATGCCCCTCGCATCAAATTCATTTACGCATCCACCTCAGAAGTGTATGGATCCGGTGATAACTCGCCCATGTCTGAAGTTCATCCACTTCGACCTGCGTCACCTTATGCAGTGTCTAAACTCGCAGCAGAGCAACTCTGTGCTAATTATCGCGACATACACGGTCTTGATATGACGATTGCACGAAATTTCAACACATTTGGTGAGTACCAACGAGATGGCATGTATGGTGGTGTTATACCTAAATTCGTAAGTCAAGGGCTGGCGAAAAAGCCAATTACCGTTTTTGGCGACGGTACGCAATCCCGCGACTACATGCATGTCTCTCAAGCCATTAATGGTTACATTATGGCCACAGAGGGTCGCATGCCCGCTCTTTTTAATTGCGGTTCGGGACAGTCACATCGCATCATCGACATAGCGAAGGCCATAGCAAAGAAATTTCATGTCCCCATCACTCACCACGAGCCACGGCCCAACGAGGTGCAGTACCTTTGTGTCGATTGCCGTCTTGCCCAGAAGCATGGGTACCCAGTCACAACCGATTTCTGGGCAATGCTTGACAGCTACTGCGACTGGCGAAAAGAGCCGCAGTCATCCCCACATGAATTTGCACATTTGGCTTAAAAAGGTCGCATTTAAGCTGCGTGGTGGTGTATTGACTCTACGCCCACAGGGCCATCGCGTGCGAGGAAATGTCTTACTATCTCACGATACGGTCGCATTTTTCAGAGACGACTATGATCCACTTAATGGGCACCCAAATTATTGGACTGCCAAACAGTTCGCTCAGATATTTCTAGATTTAGGATATGTCGTAGATGTAATCAGGGCCACCAACCGCTCATTTATGCCGAAAAAAAAATATGCCTACATGCTCGATGTTGACGAGAACCTTGGGCGTCTGGCCCCGTTACTCAACAAAGAGTGTGTGAAAATTTTCCACATTGCCGCTGCGCATTGGCTTTTCCAGAACACAGCCGAGTACCAACGTTGCCTGGCACTGCAACAGCGCCGTGGAATTACCGTATTCCCACGAAGGACTGTGCAGCCGTCGCGATCCATTGAAAACGCGGATATCGGCGCTTACTATGGCAACGAATTTACACGAGGGACATTCGAGTTTGCCGGGAAAGAACTCTTCCCTATCCCTGTCCCACTAACACACTCCTATCCTTCACCTAAGGATAAAAATTTTGATGCTGCACGGAAAAATTTCTTATGGTTCGCAGGAGCTGGAGCCGTGCATAAGGGACTGGATCTCACCCTGGAAGCATTCGCGGCGCTACCTGACCACCACCTTACTATTTGCGGCAAGGTCGGAGACGCAGATTTTTTAGAGGCATACAAATACGAGCTGGGATTGCCGAACATTATTCGGCACGGGTGGGTTGATATTGACAGCCCTGCGTTTGAAAAAATAAGGAGCCAGTCTATCGGTCTCGTCTTTCCGTCATGCTCGGAAGGAGCTGGACAAGGCGGCCTAGTCGCAACGCATGCGGGGCTCATCCCCATCGTTAGCTACGAAACAGGTATAAGCGTGCATGACTTCGGTATAGTTCTAAGGGAAAATACTGTAAATGCCATCAAGGAGTCTGTGCTGTATGTATCCAGTATGCCTACAGACGAGCTCCGGAGGCGGGCTGTAGCCGGATGGGACCACATGCGCATACATCACTCGCGCGACACATTTACAAACGCTTTTCGAGCAATGATGGACATGCTTGAGAAAAGGCGCGAATGACCTATGAACAACCCTCTCATAACTGTCGTCATACCTGTTTGGAACGACGAGGCGTGTATAGCGCGCGCCATCAACTCGATGCGCAATCAAACATACAAGAACCTTGAAATTATCGTAGTCGACGATGGGTCGACAGATGGAACAAAAGCCGTGGTTCAAGCCATTGCGAAAGAGGACTCGCGTGTTCAGTATCATTATCACCGTGACCCGAGAGAAAAGCGCACCAACTGGCGAGGGTATGATATTAATGCCGGGTATGCCGCACGCAACTATGGATTTAAACTAGCAAAAGGCGAATGGATCACCACACAGGATTCTGATGATGCTTCTCTACTCAACCGCGTAGAAATTCAATATCATCTCGCTGAGAAATATAAGGCGGCACTTGTGACAATCCAATGGTATCAGCTCACTGAAGCGAACTTATCGAAGGGTCTCGATGTCGAGCGTGTTATTCGCGAAAAAGGTGAGGCTAGCGTTGTCATAAAACCCGAGACAATTTCGGCGCTTGCAGAAGCAAATCGAGGTATCCTCATGCACGAACCGTTTCATCGATTTATCCCCTTCCCTGTCAAATGGTTTCCTTACACACGGAAGCTTTTCTATCGACGCACCGATGCCTATCCGGGAGCCGACAACAGCATGATGTTCCACAGGCGCGTACGCGATGAGGGCTTCTACTTCCGCCATCGCAACGAGCGCACTTGGGGCGTACCCAGTGGACGCGGGAGTGGACGCGACTTTGCATTTCGCGTGGCAGTCCATTTTAAGAACAGTTGGTCCTTCCGGCTCCCCCTTTACTTGTGGGATGTGAGGACACAGAATGCAGAGTACGCAGACTACGATAAATATCTTGTATGAAGTTCTCTATTGTGACCCCTTCTTACAACATGGAGACTTGGATCTCCAGAACGATTGAATCCATCGTAACACAGGAGGGTGACTTCGAGCTTGAATACATCTTAGCCGATGGAAATTCAACCGACCGGACAGTTGCGTTGTTCGAGGAGTATCGAGCGCGCATAGAGCGTAAGGAACTCCCTGTGCGTTGCAGACAAATAACCATGAAAAGTTTTTCAGAAAAAGATAGCGGAACATTCGATGCAATTAATAAAGGATTCGCCTGCGCAACCGGAGATGTCTATACTTGGGCAGATGCCGACAATACATATACTCCAGGAGCATTGGAAGCCGTAAGAAAAACATTTGATACTTTTCCTGATATAGCGTGGGTGCATGGAGTTTCAGGTGCAATGAACAACCGCTGGGAGGAAACAGCTAGTGGCACATGCCGTCTGTATCGAGAAAAATGGCTTCGTGAGGGTGTGTACGGAATGGAATCCTATCCAGTAGCGCAGAATGGATGTTTTTGGAGAGCCGCCCTTTGGAAAAAGGTTGGCCCTATCCCCACTGAACTTCGAGTGGCGGGTGATTACTGGCTTTGGCAGAGGATGGCAAGACATGCGTCGATGTGGTCGCTCGATGTAAACCTTGGAACCTTCATGCGCCGACCGGGACAACTCCATACGCAAGGAGGCTACCGCGCGGAGCAATGGAGCGTACGCCCCAAGCGCTCACTTGCAGCTTGGCAGGCTCGTATTTTTTTCACCCCTCAATCACGCGCACCAAAATTTTTGCAGCCATTCTTTCTATGGCTGTATTCTGTTCTCTATATACACGGCGAGAAACCAGAGTATATTGCATTCGAAAATGGTGTCCCTAAAGTAGTAAGAGCCAGATCATTCATATGCTAGTATATTTCAATTGCACAGGGTACATTTTATATCAAATGCTACAATACTGGCATGAAATATCTTATTCTCGGATCGTCAGGGCAGATTGGCTCTGCGCTACTATCTTATCTGCAAGAACAAGGCAACACAGTTTCTTCTTTTGATATAGTAGCCTCGCCACAACAGGATCTTCGAATCCCCAACAACCCCTTCCTTAAGGAAGCGTTGCTTGCTACCGACTTTGTCTTCTTCCTTGCGTTTGATGTTGGTGGTTCTCGATACCTTGCCCAGTACCAACAAACGCCAGATTTCATCGACAATAACATGGCACTCATGTTGCACACATTCCGCGCACTGAAGCAGTATGCTAAACCTTTTATATTTGCATCGAGTCAAATGGCTACAATGGACCACTCCTCCTATGGGCGGGCGAAAGCGCTCGGGGAGAGCTATGCATCAACACTCAATGGAATCATCGTTAAATTTTGGAATGTGTATGGTGTAGAGCATGACGAGCGAAAAGCTCATGTCATTACTGATTTCATCAGAAAGGCCCGGGATACGCAGCGCATTGACATGCTCACTGACGGAACCGAAGAACGTCAATTTTTGCATGCATTGGATTGTTCGCGAGCGCTCGAAGCATTGGCACGAGTCCACGCGGACATCCCGCGCACCAAAGAGCTTCATATTACGAGTTTTGAATGGACTCGCATTATTGACATTGCAAACCTGGTTGCAGAACACTTTCCCGGAACGATTGTCGCGCCCGCCAATAATACAGATGGAGTACAGAAAGGTATCCGCAACGAGCCGGATCACTTCATACTCAACTACTGGAAACCAGAAATCGGCATTCGCGATGGTGTTGCTAAGATTGTGAGCGCCTTGTGATATGCCTCTAAAAAGATTTTTGCGGCGATTTGGCTACGATATCCGCCGGTACCATTCTTTGTCTGATACGGTACTCCGGCACCACGATATAAAAACGGTCTTGGATATAGGGGCAAACGACGGGCATTGGTCTGCTGAAATGCGCTTACTTCTGCCTCGAGCCCAGATCTACGCTTTTGAACCTCTCGCCGATTGCTTTAAACGCACCGACACTACGCTCCATGGCAATTCTCGTGCCAAAGCCTTTCACATGGCATTAGGAGCAGAGGATGGATCTACAGAAATTGAACGGAGTTCCTTTCATCCCAGTTCGTCCCTCCGCAGGATGACGCAGTTACATAAAGACCTGTACCCGAAAAGTGCCGAGTCAACACGAGAAAAAATTACGATTAGAAAGCTGGATTCAATCATGAAGGATTTAGAACTGACACCAAACATTCTTATAAAAATGGATGTGCAAGGCTACGAAGATAAAGTGATTGAGGGCGGCAAAGAGACATTTAGGAAAGCAAAGGTAGTGATAACTGAAGCGGCGTTCGACCCGCTTTATGTGGACCAACCTCTATTTGGGACAATACACGACATGCTTTCGGTACTGGGATTTTCATACCACGGAAACTGTGCGGAACATTTTTCACCAAAGACCGGCAAACGACTCTATGAAGACTCAGTGTTCATTCGCGACTAACTCCTTAAAATACTTCGCTAGATTTTCCGTACATTTATCTGCATCGAGGTGACGCTCTGCGTATGTGCGCGCCTCTCGTCCAAGCGAGTCGCGAAGTTGCTTATCACTAAGCACCTTTTCTAGGGTACCTCGCATTACGCTCACATCTTTTTCGGAAACCAGGAACCCAGTTTTTCCGTCTTCAATGTATGAAGCCATGGTATCGGTATGCGACGCAATAATTGCCTTCCCCATGGCCAATGCTTCTTGGACAACGGAGACCCCCATTGCATCGTTAAGACCACTTGAAGTATCAAGCGGAATTACCACAACTGCAGATTGTGCATACTCATGTCGCAACTCTTCAATCGACAGGCGTTTGTGAACAACATTTTCAGGCAGGGCACCCATCCCCTGCACACGATGCTCGTATGTCGTGAATCGAACCGTGACTGGCAAACCCTTACATGCGGCAAAAAGAGTCTTGTAATCGCGATCCGGATCTGTGCCAGGCACAAATATTTGCATTATCTCCGGAACATCCTGAGGCTTAAAAAAATCAATATCAAGGCCGTAAGGAATGAAAGCAATCTTTTCAGCAAGATGAGGGAACCGAGATTTAAGTTTTTCTGCTTCTCCCAGACTGAGCGTGACAATTCCCCCACAACGAGAAACCAAAAAGCGGAAAAGTTTTTGCCTAAAGGATTGCTCTTTCCCAAGAAGCCCCATGATACTAAAGTCAAACATGACCCATAACGGCTTTCTGATACCAAGCGTCGCGTGGATAAGCTGACTGCCAAACGCCCCGGCTGTGTATACGATGTCGTAAGAAAAAAACCTCAAAAAGAAAGGGATGTGTGCAAAGTAGGATCCGAGGAACCACCGTCGTAAGAACTTGCACAGCCACCCCGGGAGATACTGTTCGAGTTCTACAAATTCCGCCTCGACACCAAACTTTGGCAAACGCAACATACCCCAGAAACCGTTGCCCAGATCCTCGCCTCGCCTCACTGCTTCGAGCGTATGCGTCCGCGTACCAGTAAAAAGATAGAGAACGCGCATAGGAGTATTCTGACTTCTATACACCCCTTTTGCAATGCTACAAAGTACGGCACTATACAGGCATGCACTACCCGAAAATATCCGTAGTCACCCAATGTTTCAACCGCGAGAAGTACATTGCCGAGACAATTGAGTCAGTACTTTCCCAGGGCTATCCTAATCTTGAGTACATTGTCATTGATGATGGTTCCACAGACAAAAGCTGGGAAATAATCCAGAAGTATAAAGACAAACTCGCTCACTGTGAACGACTGTCTGGTAAACGCACTTCACCTATACAGGCCTACAATTACGGTCTTTCCAAAACAACCGGAGAAATTATGGCGACTCTAAATGACAAAAATAAATACATGCCCAAGAGCCTTTTTGCCATTGCAAAAGTATTCTCTACCTACTCTGACATTGAGTGGCTTACCGGTATTGGCCTTTTACTCAACGAAGAAGGCCTTGTGACAAATGTTCTTCCTGTACGCCGAGACTTTTACGAGCATATGATCAACCTTCCTTGGAACATGCAGCACGAATCTACTTTCTGGCGCAGGTCACTTTGGGAAAAAGCTGGCAGTAAATTTGACGATGAATTTCCTTGGGCATTTGATTTGGGCTTGTGGCGAAAATTCTTTTTTGAGGCGAAGCTGTATCATCTAAACACTATCGTTGGTGCGTATCGGAAACTTCCTACCGCACAAAGCTCTGCGCGCAAAGAAGAATTTTTTGAATATTGCAACAAAGCACGCGCCGAGATGCGGGCTCGCGCAACAAAAACAGACATTCTTTATACCGAATTGTACCGTTCGCTGCGTCCTTTAAAGCCGATCCTTCGCAACATCCCTGATTCTATGTGGGCGCGACTCCCCATACTAAAGAAGCTCTCCCATGAAGCCGTGGCATTTCAAAACCTAAATGACAGCACTCTACCGGCGCTCAAACGCTACAAAAGAAATCCCTTCCGCACTATATTCCCTTGGTGAAATATTATAGAACAAAAATGGTCTTTTTCAAGGATGCTACAAACATCATTTTCCCGTAGTATGGCGAAACCTATGAAAAAGGCCTTAGTACTCGGTGGTGGTGGCTTTATCGGAAGCCACATAGTAAAGCGACTTCGTAAAGAAGCCTATTTCGTCCGAGCTGTTGATCTCAAGCACCCAGAATTTTCCCCGAGCCTCGCAAACGAGATGATTATCGGCGATCTCAGAGACCCTGTTGTTTGCGCCGAAGTCCTAAACGAGCCTTTTGATCGGGTGTACCAACTCGCGGCAGATATGGGTGGCGCAGGATTCGTTTTCACTGGCGATAACGACGCTGAGATTTTGCACAATTCCGCAGCAATCAACTTGAATATCGCACGCCAAGCCTCCCAAGTGGGCGTTGGGACCTTGTTCTATTCTTCTTCTGCCTGTATCTACCCCGAACGCAACCAAATGGACCCTGAGAACCCAAATTGTGAGGAGTCGTCTGCATACCCAGCAGCGCCGGACAGCGAGTATGGTTGGGAAAAGATATTCAGTGAGCGTATGTATGCCGCATTCGCTCGAAACAAAAATTTGAATGTGCGTATTGCCCGATTCCATAACATCTTCGGTCCTGAAGGAACATGGCGAGGTGGCCGCGAAAAATCCCCTGCGGCAATTTGTCGCAAAGTAGCCGAAGCTCAAGACAGTGGCACGATTGAAATGTGGGGGGACGGCACGCAAACCCGATCGTTCTTGTATATCGACGAATGTGTCGAAGGTGTCGAGCGACTTATTCAGTCTGATTTTATGGGGCCGGTCAACATTGGTTCCGACGAGATGGTCACATTAAACGATCTGGCGCGGATGGTGTGCGCTATTAGCGGGAAGTATGTACATATCAAGCATATTCCAGGACCCCTTGGTGTTCGCGGCCGCAACTCTCACAACAAACTAATTAAGGAGAAGCTTGGATGGGCGCCCACAAAACCTCTCAAGGACGGCATGGAGAAAACCTATGTATGGATCGAGCAACAAATTCAAAAGGCAACAGCCTAACCGTATCGGTGATAGGCTTGGGCAAGCTTGGTAGTTGCTATGCCGCTTTCTGTGCTGGTCGGAGCTTGAATGTCATAGGCACTGACTCTGACTCAAGAAAAGTTGAAGCACTCAACGGAGGAACAGCCCCTGTGGAAGAGACTGATTTGCAAACATATATAAAGAAAAACCGCGACCGCTTGCGTGCAGTGCACGGAACACAAGAGGCAATCCGAAACTCCTCCGCAACCTTTATCATTGTACCCACACCGAGCCAAAAGAATGGTTCCTTTTCTCTTGCGCCGGCAACTGCAGTGTGCACCGATATTGGAAATGCGCTCAAAGAAAAGAAGGGGTACCATCTCGTCACCTTGGTCTCCACTGTTCTCCCGGAAGATTGTCGTTCCCACCTCATCCCGGCTATCGAAAATGCTTCAGGAAAGCGCTGTGGAGTAGATTTTGGTTTTTGTTATAGCCCCAGCCTTATCGCCATTGGTGATGTCTTAAAGAACCTAGAAAATCCTGACTTTCTTTTTCTTGGTGCGTTTGATAAGAAGTCCGAGGATACGCTTGCGCATATTTACAGCCAACTCTACCCTTCGGTTGCGCCTGAACGAATGTCTATCGAGAGCGCCGAGCTGGCAAAGATTGCGCTCAATTCGTTTGTAACAACGAAGATTACATTTGCCAATACACTCGGCATGCTCTGCGAAAAAATTCCGCATGCGAATGTCGATCAGATCACGACCGCGCTCGGCAAAGACAAGCGAATCGGTTCGCACTATATAAAAAGTGGCCTTGGTTTTGGTGGGCCATGTTTCCCACGAGACAACGCTGCTTTCGCTCAAATGGCAAGTCGTCGTGGCGTAACCACACCACTCGCGCTTGCGACACATGAATTTAACAAAAGTCTCCCAAAACACATTGCTGGAATCATCGATACCTTCGCAAAACAACATGAAGCAAGGCGTGTCGGTTTCCTTGGGGTGAGCTACAAACCACGCACAACACTGACTGAAGACTCCCAGGCGCTTTTTATTGCTGAAGAAATAGTGCGCCTAGGCTACAAGATCGCAATATTTGAACCACTCGGCTCGAATGAGGCATCCATGCAGTTTGGCAAGAAAGCTTTATACCCAGAATCTCTTGAAGACTTGGTAGTGTGGGTTGATGTAATCTTTATCTCAAACAGAGACGAGCGTTTCCGTGAAATCCCCTCTTTATTGAAACGAAGCGGCGCAAAAAAAGTGATTATCGACCCATGGGGTATGTTCCAGAACAAGGACTTCAACCCGGGTGTTATCTACCACGCACTCGGTCGCTCAAATCCATCGCGCTAATGCATTACTGACTGATAAAGGTTGCAATTTTCTCAGCGCGGGTGGACCAGCTGAAGGCGGATACTTTTTCTTGTGCCTTGGCACACAACTCCTGTGCAAGTTGGGTATCTTTAAAAATTCGTTCGACACCCTCTGCAAGCGCTTTCGGATTATCCGGTGGAACAAAAAGCGCTGCACCATCGGCAACCCAGCGGGTACTTGGTAGGTCGGAAACAACGATTGGGCGATTGGATGCGAGGTGTGCAATAAGTTTTAAGGGTGATGTGAAGCGGACCGATATCTCACTCTTTCCAGTATTTGGTACCACCAATGCATCCGCGGCGGCCTGATTATTGGCAAGCTCAGAATACGGTTTAAACCCCAGAAAAGTAACTTGAGGGTACTTTTTTGAAAGTTTAATAACCTGCTCTCTCTCGCCACCAATCACTACGATTCTGACTGCGCTTGGCAAAATTTTCGATGCCTCAAGGAGAGTATCTGTGCCTTTCCAGCCATCAAGACGGCCTATGTAGAGAACTATTTTTTCGTGTAGCGGTAGACCGAGTCTTGTGCGTGCCGTTTCTTTTGATTCAGGGCAAGCAAAGTCTTCAAGGTCAATACCGTTTGAAATGGCCAAGAGACGCTCTGCTGGAACACCCTGCTCTTTGTAAAAGTCGGCTGCACCTTCGGTAACCACAATCATTTTTTTTGCACGGCGCGCAGTGTAGCGCGCCCATATATTCCAGGATCCGTCGTGGGACTCCCAGACTATTTCTTTTCGGGTAAGCAGTCCAAGAACCGTCAGAACAATTTCGTCACGGCCGTAGATAATGTCAGACACACGATTCCTTGTATACCACACCGCCGCAAGACCAAACGCAAGGGATTGAAAAATGTATCCGATTCTTCCCCACCCAACTGTGTCAATCGTAAAAAGCCGTACCAGCGGAAAGGTTATCTTAATGTTGTAGTAAGAAAACGCGTCAGTAGTAATCGGGCTTCGTCGGTTTGGTGCCACTAGTTCCACACCGTTCCCTACGCGCACAAAGGCTTCACATGCTTTCATTACCTGCACTCCGTGCGCTTTTTCAGTCGGAATCCGTATGTTTGCCAAATAAGTAATCTTCATGGTTATGTGCGATGAGTAAGCACGAAAAAGTGATGATACTGGTTGTCGAAAGGTACGAACTCTTTTTGTACAACAAAGTGCTGTTCAAGAACCTTCCGAAATCTGCGAGCTGGGTACCCTCTCTTTCCCAGCTCCCAGTAGTGCTGTCCGGTAAAGGTATGTTTGAGCGGAACGGGAACCTTACAGGCAAAGCGAATGTCAGGTAGGAAAGGAATTTTGCATGAAAACCTGATGGACGGACCAAAATGCGGGACGCTTACTAGCACACCTTTCCGGGCCACACGGGCCAGTTCCGCAACCGCCTGAGGAACCTGCTCGAATGGTATATGCTCAAGTACTTCAAACGCACACACCACATCGTATGATTTATCAGCACACGGAAGCGCGGTAATCGAGCCATTGATGTCGGCACCCACATCATCAGCTATGTCGACACTGGTGTAGCGAACATCTGTATTATTTTTAAGATAACTGGCGATCACCCCATCACCTACCCCGACCTCGAGCACTTCTTTTGGTTCCATACGCAAAATCTCCGAGAGCTGGTGATGATAGCTTACCCAACGGTCTAAGCCACAGTAGCGCCAGAAGTTGTATGCCGAACGATCTACTTGCTTTTTGAAAGTATCCATAGCAATTGTTGCATGAGGTTTAAAAGTGAATGTTGTTCGCGCACTACACGAATTGCTCGTTCTCGAATCTCCACTTCTTCTCGAGGGTTCGCATGTGAAAACCAAGCGATAGCTTCGGCAAACAACTCCGGGCGAAGCTCGTCGACAACGAGGTGGCGCTCTATCCTCTGCATAATAGGACGGACTGCCTCGCTCGCAGAGATTACCACACATCCTGCCGCCATGGCCTCAAGCACGGCTTTGTCGAGACTTCCTGTAGCGCTCGCGTGCAGAAAGGCATCTGCCTTTGCGAGCACCCCCGGCATTTTTTTAGGGTCGATAGACCCGTGAAATTCTATAAACCTTTCCGCATTGAGTTCGTGCACTCGGTTTTTAAGACCTTGTAGATATTCTTTATCACCTTCTGCTGTGGGACCTCCCACAATCGAAAAATGATACGGTATGCCGTACCGAGGGAGAAAGGCCATAGCTTCGATAAGCACATCAATGTTCTTCGTCGGTGTGATACGACCCGCGGTAATAAACCGGTAGACATCACCACGCGCAGGCCGCTCAGATAGAAACAAACTCGCATCAATACCATGTCCTGTCACAACTTTCTTTGGTGTCTTAATACGGAAGCTCTCGGGTGATGCTGTGCACACTGTGTGTGCAAAAAAAGTTGCCAGACGAAGCGTCAGCGTAACGCTCTTGTGGGTATACCACAAGACGATACGCTTTTTCATCAATCGCCATATGAGACCACCGAGGACGATGTACTCGGGATTCATGTGCACGAAAACAGCATTGTATGGTCGTGCGTCTGCAAGTATGAAACGGTAAAAGCGTTGTATCCGCACAAGACGAGATGTGCCCACTTCTTTGCCCAGCGACAGTACATGCACATTGGACGGGAAATCATGCTCCCCTTCCTCTAGGCAAATGACAGTCACCGACTCGCACTCTCGCGCAAGCATCTCAATCCAGGTATGAAAGAAGCCCAGTATTGGATGTGTTCTATCAACAACTTGCGTCGTGACGAGGATACGAATCTTGTTCCCAGAATCCAACGCCATGTCAGTATAGTGCTCCAAGCTGAGCCACCTGTCTATTGCGCCCTGTATTAAATCTTCGTGCCGTACACACCTTTGAGTAGCTCGATGTCTTTCTTGGTTGCTTTCAAGAGAGAGATGTTTTTGTCTTCAAGAGCACGCAAAAGAGCAAGGGTTTTCTTGTCTGCTTTTTTTTGCTTTTTGTAGTCACTACGGAGTGCTGCAAAGTCTTTGATAAAGCAATGCCCGCCTGCGCCTCTCCCTGGTTTTGCCCCTGGGTGTCGACTGACATCTACCACCTTGAAATGCGATTGTCCAATTCGGGGATCTGCGCCTACTGCCTCGCGAAAATTATTCCAATCACACCCATACGCTTTTGCAATATCATAAAACGCGTTGGCGAACACCACTTTTGTGTACAAAAAGCAGTTGGCTGCATATTTCACCAGCTCAGATTCACGCGAAGAAATTATTTGTGTGAACGGGGCGTTCGGGAGAACGCTCATTACTTTTTCTGCGGCCTCGCGTTGTGCGGGGGTGTCGCGTGAAATACCGATAATGTTCCGTGTCGGGTGGGCGGCATCGTGCGCGGCAGTAGATTCAACCAGAAATTCAGGTGAGTGGAAAACAATTTTCTTTGGATACTTCTTTTGAAGTCTTTCCGTACTCCCCGGAAGCATGGTGCATTTAATGACGGCGATTTTCCCATCCCCCACCAAAGAGAGCACCTGGCCAACAGTACTATCATCAAATCCTTTCGGTGTTGTTGGCGCCGGGACGGCTATAAAAACTACATCACAGCCTTTGATATGGTCCTTATTCTGCGCATAGGGAGCGCTTCTCGTATACCGGACCACATCAAATCCCCTCTTCTCAAAGTCATCGGCGTAGCTCTTGCCAATGAAGCCCTGCCCTATGAAACCTATACGCATCGGCACATGCTATAGATTCGAGGCGCTAAGTCAAGATTTACTGCGGCTAGCGAGGAGCGAAATGATAGGAGCGAAACGAACTCTCATTTCCTCTGAGTGACGACGCAGAAAGGTCCATCCCAGGGACCTTTTCCCGATGGCGAAAAACTGGTATAACGCGCGTAGGCATGGGAGTACACGATGGATTATCCATTCCACATATTCGGCTTGGGCAGTAACGATCCTTTCGCGGCCCTTATCGCTGAAAGCCTGAAAGTTCCTTTGGGAAAAATGGAACGAAAGCCGTTTAGTGACGGTGAGATCTTTCTACGGTTCCATGAGAACCTCCGAAGAAAGCATGTGTTTTTGGTGCAGTCCACAAACCAGCCTGATAGCAATTTGATGGCTCTTGAAATCGCCATAGACGCTGCCCGGCGTGCCTCGGCAGGAGAAATAACTGCGGTCATACCATACTTTGGCTATGCGCGTCAGGACCGAAAAAACGGCCCGCGCCAGCCAATTACCGCATCGATGATTGCGCTTAAATTGGAAGCGTTGGGCATCGATCGTGTTATCACCATGGATTTGCACGCGAACCAGATTGAAGGATTCTTTCGTCACACACCAGTGGACAATCTCTACGCACGGAAAGTGTTCACTCCGTATCTCAAAGCAAGATTTGCGGATCCTATTGCGCGCAACAATCTTACCGTAATTGCTCCGGATGTAGGAGCGGTCGGCCGAGCACAGTCATACGCCGTACGAATGATGGATAAGGCTCGATTGGCAATTTTCCACAAAGGACGCTTGAAGCCAAACGAAGTCGACGAGATGATACTTGTCGGCGATGTGACCGGCCAAGAATGTTTGATTGTTGACGACATGGCTGACACCTGTACCACACTCGCGCGATCTGCGGAGATCCTGATTGAACGAGGTGCGACAGAAGTGTATGCGGCGGTCGCGCATGGAGTACTGTCGGGAAAAGCACTCGAACGACTTGAGGCATCACCCATAAAGAGACTTTTTATCACAGATACCATTGCTCAAGTACGGAGTAGTCCGAAGCTAGAAGTCGTATCTGTTGCGGGGTTGTTTGCTGAGACTATTGCCCGCGTTGAACGAGGAGAGTCTGTGAGTGTTTTGTTCGAAGACACCCACTAGGTAAAGCCGGTCGCTACGCGACCGGCTTTTTGGTTGTCGCAATATCTTCGCAGTAGCGGTTCACATATTCGTCAAAGTCGGCATACGGGTAGTTCTTGAGAGTCGCTTGCCGACTACCACTTTCAATCCAGCGTAGAGCAGCGTCAGCAAACTCTTCTTCATGTGCAATCATCGCTCCTGCCTCCTGCCCTACACCCACGGGGGTAGACAGTACCGGGATACCGGCCGCCAGAGCTTCGATGGTCACCATGCCGTACCCTTCGTATCGCGACGAGACAAGCACCAAATCAGCCTGAGCAAGAAAATATTTTATGTTTGGTTGCTCGCCCACCAATAATACAAATCGTTCGAGACCAGCATCTTTTGCTTCGCGGACAAGTCGTTCTTTGAGAGATCCTGTGCCGATAATGGTAAGACCTGCATCATGATGTGCATTACGAATTGTCTTAAGTGCACGAATACACAGAGAAAACTGTTTCTCACTCTCAAGGCGTCCGATAGCGAGCAGTGAAATTTTGAATTGAGGGTGTTTAAGACGGGGAATCTTTTCAAATGAATGAACATCTACAAATATAGGGAGTACGGTGCTTGGTGTTTTTATACCCTGCCTCTGGAGCGCTTCGCGAATACCTTCCGACACCACCCGAATGTGTGAGGCGCGTCGCAAAACAAAAGCTGCCACGAGACGCCGAATCCGATTTAGAAAATGATGCGCCTTGTATCCCGGCCCAAATACATCGGTGTGGACCTGTACATGAAGTGCCTTTTTGAATATGAACGAGCAAACCCATGCAACGAACCCTGTTTCGAATGGATCTTGCGTCGAAATGATGTCTGCAAGTCGAGCTTCACGAATTACCGTGCGCATACTGGCGGGGTATGCGTGCGCACTCTCACCAAGACTAATCGCAGTAAGTCCGTGCCTGCGTCGTGAAAAAACCAAGACCACATACGATTCGAAGTACTCTGCATACGCCTGCTGTCTTTTATACACCGCGGTACCCGGCTTGAGAATATTTCTATCAGTTGAAAAAATAACTACGCGCATACTTTTTTAAGTAATTCCGACAAACCGGCAACAGTGGCCGCAACTGTGAACTTTTCAGCACGCCGTTTTGCAGTAGCAACGCGTAGCGCAATTTCTGGAGAGAATTCGAGTGTCTGCTGTATCGCTTCGGTTAGCATCTTATCATTATGCATGGGAACAATCGCCGCTTGCGAGCTGTCTTCTGCAACCTCCCTATTTCCTGGTATATCCGAGACCACTACAGGAACACCAAGCATCATCACCTCGATAAGGGTGTGTGGCAGTCCTTCGTACGATGAATTAAGCACAAAAACATTGGCTTCTTTACAAAAGCCCAACATTTCTTCCCTGGGTAAAGATCCAGTGAGTTTCACCCTCTGTTGCAAACCAAGTTCTTGGATAAGAGCTTCAATCTCCTGGCGAGATGGACCTTCTCCAATTAGTACCAGGTGCCAATTACCCTGTGCAGTTGCGCGAATGATTCCTGTGAATTCTTTCCATGGAGTCAAGCGTCCCACAGCAACTACGAGAGGGTGTGGCATGTTAACAGTTTTTCGAGTGTGCTCTGGGAGACTTATCCCGTTATACACGACTGCCACTCGTGATTCGGTGACCCCCCAGCCCAGTACAATCTTTTTCAGATAGTTACTAGGGACAATGACTTGTGTTGCATTCCGAGCTACAAGGAACTGCAATGCGCGTAAAAACAACAAGTAGGGATGTCGCGGCCACCGCGGAAACTCATCCAGACCCACTGTCACACCAAACCGTTGTCTGCCCTGCTCCCACACATGGTCCCCGACAATTTTTACTACAAACGCGCGCCGCAACAGGTATGCGGCAAGAAACGAAGGCCACCCGACACTCAAGGCGTCCTGTGCATATACAATATCCGTTCGTCGGGCGTGCGAAAAAATTGAAAAGAAGTAACTGATGTGAGAGGCGACTTTTGGCAAATGCCGAAAGCGCCCAAACGGTAGAACATCTACCACAAACCCCAACGCAGGGAGGTGTTCTTCCAGAAGTGGCACATAGGTAGCCGGCCCCCCGATATCGGGTGGATATATCCCTGTAGGAACCAGAAGTCGAATGGGTGTATCTTTGTCCATCACGCTACTCTAGCGCACCCACGCACGCCAAGCGAGTGCCCCAATTTGCTAGAGCCAGGGAAAACCTCTGCCGAAATGTCCCCATTGTGCTGTTTCTTCATAGCGAGGTTTGTTGAGTGAAAGGAATATGCGAATACCACGAGGCGTGAGGTCGTACCCACGAATTGGTTCGGAATTCCCATCAAGCGTCGCGACTGCCATGAGGGCACTGGGGTGGCCAATTGCGTAGGCAAGCTTTACGAAGACGGTGCGAGCACCTCTTTTTTTCAAGAGATCTACCGCAATCCGACGCGCCATATATGCCCCGGATCGGTCAACTTTACTAGGATCCTTTCCTGAAAAAGCTCCTCCTCCCACGGCAATTTCAGGGCCATAGTTATCCACCACGATTTTTCTCCCGGTGAGCCCTGTGTCCGCATCAAACCCTCCAACACTCCAATCGCCCGCGGGGTTAAGGTGGTATTCATCCGCAGGGACAATTTTCTTTGCAATTTTTTTCAACTCGCGTTGTGACACATTTTGAAAACTTGCGACTACGGAACGCACTGAGCCGTCATCTGCGATCGTAACCTGTGTCTTCCCATCGTATGGGTGCAGCGCATAAATCGCTTGGCATAATGTTCGTGCAAGCTCATACTCGCGTGGCATGTAGGTAGCAGTTTCCGCCGTTGCATAACCTGTCATGATCCCCTGATCGCCCGCACCACCCGTATCGACTCCGCGAGATATTTCTGGACTTTGTTCAACAATATGTATCCGCACATCAAACCCTGGACCTGCGATTGTGCGCACAATTCGATGTACATCAGGCATCTCGGCATCGGCACTTACCTCTCCTGCCACCGTGATAGTGCCATGAGCGCCCAGGGTCTCTACGGCAACACGCGCCTGCGGATCTTTGGTCAGATATGCGTCTAGTATCGCGTCCGAAATACGGTCGCACAACTTGTCCGGATGTCGTGGAGACACCGATTCACTCGTTTTCATCATAGAAAAACGATTAGCTAATAGCGTAGCAACTAAAAACGCGCTATGCGCGCGTATCGAGGAGGTTGCATCTTCCCTGGTTTCCCAGGATGGAATTCGCACCTTGCAAAGAATTATCCAAGCAGGTTGCGGATGGGGGTCTTTTTCGGGCCATAGCCCTCCCCCACACTCTCGATACATATTCAGTTGTAGAAACAGTATACAGCGCACCAATATGCAGACAAGCGGCGCTGGGTTAGCGCCGCACTTCAGGATATTTGAGCGAGACCATGGCCAGTGCAAAAGGGTTCACAAGAAGAGTACACATCAAAAAACCATTACACATCATTCCCGCTACGAATAGCGGACCAAACGGATACATGGGCATGTGGCTACTCCTTACACCATCGACAAGTAAGGTCTGAACAAAAGTCGTAGAAAATTATGGATATGTCGAAGAAGAAAAAAGTGAAATATATCCGCAGATACATTGAGCTTTTTTCTTCGAGTCAGAGCCATAATTTTCAAGACTTGGTGTTCAGAGATTAGTTGGAGATGGTGTTGCCTTTCACAGAATGCTCTATCTTGAACAGATGGTCAAACACCTTTTTTTTCATATCTCTCGCAATGATATCCCAGTCATATTTTGCGAGCACCATGTCTTTGGCATTTTTCACAACCTCCCGGACCTTTTCAGGACGCGCCGTGATATCGCGTACAGCATCCGCAATTTGCTTCGGCGAATCTTTGTCTACTGCCCACCCGGTCGTTGGCTTGTCGGGGTTCCGTCTCTCATCAAAAAGAAAATCTGAAATGCCACCCTCATGTGTGGCAATGACCGGCATTTCTGCTGCCATGGCTTCCATAAATGATGCGCCAAATCCTTCAGAGCGTGATGGTCGAATGAATATGTCGCACGCCTTGAGAAGTAGCGGCATCTCTGTGTGACCAATCTGCCCTTCAAAATGTATGCGGTGCTCAACCTTTTTTTCTTTTGCAAGTGTTCTCAACATGTCCTCATCTGGCCCTGTTCCGTAAATAACAAAATGGACACGCTCTGGAAGAAGTGCTATGGCTTGTATAACATCGTCGACTGCATTTTTTGTAACAAGTCGTGAAGTGGTCACTAGAAACACATCGTTTTCGGTTTTACCGAGCTTTGCCCGTGCTCCACTTAATTCTTCAGCAGAGTACGCCTGCATAAAATGTTGAGCTGCAACGGCATTTGGAATTATTTCGATAGGTCCAGAAAAATTTCGAGCACGAGCCCATTTCGCAAGAAAAGTCGATAACGGCTGAATGATATCGGCCATGGTAAAAGCTCGCGTAAACAAAGGCCAGACCGGGCGCATTTTTGCTTCGATATAATCAACCGGGTCACCTTCTTGCAGGTTGAGTACATATCCCACTTCTGGATGCACCATCTTAAAGATGGCGGCCGGTACTCCCGTCGAGTGCGCCATCATCGCCCACATGGCATCAAAGTGGTATTTTCGATGTAGCCGGATTGCCTTCCACGCCGCAAGAAATTGATATAAAGGTTTATTGAAATTGAGGGGCCACTTTTTGAGATCGGCCATTGATGGATTGTGAGTAACAATACCAATACGATGCACAATGATATTCCCGATTTTCTCCTCCTTGGGAAGCGTGGCATCGAACCGATTTGTCACCATATGAAACTCAATGTCTGGCATCCGTTCAGTTATTTCCTTAATAGCGACCTCTGCGCCCCCTACATGTTTCGGGAAGTACGCAAGCGAAAATATAAGAACCTTTTTCATAGGAGCATGTTATCACGCGCCACTCAGAGTATCTTTGCCCGTGCGTTTCCGCACCATGTCACGATAGGTAAAGCGGAGCTGGTTTGCAAAAGCGTCACCATCACCAATCGAGACCCGAGTGCGTGTCGCGACACGCGTCACCATGTCTTCCTGTTCTACTGAAGTTGCAAATATCTGATCAGCACTTCGTAGTATTTTTTGCAATACCATCCACGCAAACACCGGCCTTGGCGAGTGAAACTCCTGGTCGGCAAGCGTAACAATCATGGGAACTTTCTTTCTTTTTTTCAGAAGGAGTGCGGCGAGCGATGCATAACTTGCCATCAAAGACCACACAAAAAGATACTGATTTTTTTGCACCAAATCTCGAGCCTTAAGGTATCCAAAAATAGGGAGCAAGAATTTATCAAGCCGATACCCAAGGCCTACATAATGAACAGTTGCATTCGCGACCGGACAGAAATCTTTTCCTTCCAGGCGCGCATACCGTGCAGTAACAATATCAAAATGGATTGATGGCATAGCCCTCATCAGATCGCACAGCGCTTCTTCCGCAGGGCCCGCAACAGGATAGAAAGTAGTACTGATCACCAACACCCGTTTCTCCGATGGCCGTTCGCTTCTACGCCCCTGTACATACTCATGAAGCTCGTCCTCTAGCGTTGTTTTTGCTCGCCACCCAAGTGTCCTACTTTTGTCCACGGTAAGTGCGGATGTCATCCGGTTTCCCTGTCGTTCAGGAAGCATTACAATGTCGGTCCCGAAAAGACGCGCCACTTCAAGCACTGAAAAAGATTTTTCGTTACCCAAACCATATTCGTCTCCTTCTCCCTTCTCGCCCACAACAATAAGCCCATCGACAATATCATCTACATGGGTGAAATTCCTTAGTTGCGTTCCCGGTGCGACCACAGTGAGCGGCTGCCCGCTTGCATACTGTTGCCGAAATATTTCAATGACAGTCCCGTATGCTCCAGCACGTTCGCCCGGACCAAACACATTATAGAAATAGGTGATTGCATAGGGAAGGTTGTACCAGGACGCATAGTTTTTTACCAACTCAGTATTTGACGCCTTACTCCACGCGTAAGGAGATGCGTCGCGCGCAAGACCACCGTCGCCAAATTTTGTGCTCGACCCGGCATAGACCAACTTGCACCTTCGGTTGCGCCAGAATTCAAGAACGCCACTGGTGCCATGTGTATTCAAATCAAAAACCACTTCTGGTTCTTCAACACTCTTCTCTACGCGCGAATACTCGCCCAAGTGATATATCAGATCGACATTTCGTTCAGGTATCACTGTACCAATATCTTTTGTATGCCCTTCTCGATATGCAACACCTTCTATATGATTGCTTTTTGATCCAGTGAAATAATTGTCGAGCGAGATTACCTGGTGGCCACTTGCCACCAGTCGGCGGCAAAGATGTGTGCCGATAAATCCGGCACCTCCGGTGACAATCACTACTTTTTTTATCTGCTTGTCCATAGTGCCACCCTACTACAGAAGGACATTGTTTTCAACAATAATCAAGTGCCTTTCAACGCTGCTTCCAAGGGCTCTTTGGGGCTAGGCCTTTAATTTGCTCCAGGAAGACCATGAGACGCCTCTACAGCCTCTTGTTGTGTAAACCAAGCTCCAGTTGCTCCGACAGCCAAAAGCACTCCTAGCGCGAGGAACCAGCCAAAATCGCTACGACTAGTCTTCCCTGCAGGAAGTGCCGCGGTCACCGCAGCAACCTGATCCTCCAACTCTTCGTCACCCACTTCTTCTACATGGCTATCGTATGCAGGTACAATCATTTCTTTTACAGCAGGAATCACACTACTTACTTTTTGTATGGGCATTATCCGCATCGGATCCGCCGACATTGCCTGTGTCTGTGTAATGCCCGGAACCTCAGTTGCAACTATCCCATTAGGATATAGAAGGAGCACTGTCGGCGTGGCAGTAAAAAGCATGGTACGAGGAGAAATGGTCATAACACCATGTGCAAAAAGTATGGTGTTTTTTGGGAACGAAAAATGTCGAGACCCTTCACGGACATGCCAGTACGACAGATCAATCTCTCGTATAGTGCCGTTGTGAATCGTCACACTGCCATCAGCAAGAGTCCCCAAGGTAAGGCGTGCTGGTTCAGCTGTGATAGTAATGCGATGCGCGGCTGCATCGATTCCTTCAGATACATCCAAAACAACCGCATACTTTCCAGGGTGAGCGAAGCCATGCGAAGCAGTGCGACCCTCTGCGGTACTTCCGTCTCCAAAATTCCATAAGAAACGCGCTCGCGGCGCATCGATAGGTTCGCCACTTGCAGAAAATACTCGACCTTCAAAGAGCATATCCGCACCTACAACTGCAACCCTGTCCTTTCCTGCATACGCCGCTATTCGTGGCTCGACATGATAGCCAAGCACCGATGGTGTCGTGGCGCTCTCGGCAGGTACATGCGTCTCGTCATCTTCCATATCTATTGCCGATGCCAAGGCGGCAGATGCGATTAGCAATCCAGATCCAGGTGTCGGCGAAAGTGCCTGCACAGATGTAGAACCCGCGCTCTGCCGGTGAAGTGACTTTCCGTCTCCTGCCCCGCCGTCGTCACTACCATACCTAAGAGTATCTTTGTCTACCAAATCAATATTCCTCAACACCAGCGTCTCTCCGGAATTGGTAAGGCTGAATGTACTATCGAGAAGCATTCCTGCATACTCTGGCCAATCAATAATGAACTTCGTTGCATTATCAGCGATGATTGCATAGCCACCACTTGGGATATTGACGCCACCCTGCACTTCGGTCAGCTTATGATTTGTCTCCGCTTCAAAAAGCTTCCAATCACTGAGGGTTACAGCGCTTGCCCCTGCATTAAAAACCTCGACCCATTCCCGACCAGTATCTCCCCCTTCAGCAAGGTCATACATGATCTCGCTGATAACTACCTGTGCATCGGCCACACATGGCAGGGAAATGAAGCTAAGTACGCACAGTGTAAGGGCCTTCATTTTCATCGCCGTAGAGTAGCTTACGGAGTTCATTCGGGTCAACAGAATCATCCCTTGACTCGTCCTTTTTCTGTTGCTGTACGGGCGCTGATGGATTCGGCGTGGGATCCACGACCGAAGGTTGAGGTGTCTTTGGTGGTGGGGGTACAGCATAATCTGCAGCCGGTTTCGTTGGTGCTTGCTGTTGCGGTTGCTGAGGTGGTCGCACTGGCTGAGAAGTGCCCGAAGCAGGATTAGCGCGTGCCGACGCAATTGCGGCCTTCAGCGCGTCACGAGCACTGTTTGGTCCGCTTTCATGTTGTGGTCGAGACCTCTGCTGTGGTTGTACAGGTGTTGGCCGGCTGCTTCGCAGGACTTCGGCAGGACTTCTTTGTGGGGGAGGTGTTGGGCGTTGTTGTGGCACAGATATCCGACGATCTTCCGTTGGTTTTTCAGCGCGGCGAGGCAACTCCCCATTCAATACTTTTACTGGAGCAGGAGTTTCCGGAACAGCTTCTTTTTTAATTAAAGGTACAACGACCTGTGCAACCATAGGAGGTGTCGGAGCAATTACCTGTGGTTGCACAGGAGCTTCCGTGCGAGGCCTGCTCCCATATGCGCTTGGTGTTGATACGGCACCTCCGCTTTTTTGACCTTTCGCACTGTCGTTTTTATGCTTATCTTTCGCGGCGCTCTGCCATTTTTCCCCTGCCTCAGTCACTGTCTTTTCGACCTCTGCACGCGCCTTACCATAATGTGTGCGTGTATGTGCGATAATTTCTTCAGCAAATGAACGACTAGGCTCTTCGACTGGTGGTAGAGTTTGAGCAGAAAAAGGCGCGGTTCCTACCCCGTCTATCATTAAGGTGAGATATATCTCTCCTCGCCCGAGACCCACCATATCTTCAGGTAGAAATGTAGGCCCGAATACCGGTTCCAAAAACTGCGCGTCCATGGGGCCCACGCGAAATATAATAGTGGTGCCCACATTGCCAAATACCGCATTACGCACCTCTTCTGGCATCTGTTCGATGTATTGGTTGGCAATCGTTAGACACAACTTGTATTTACGAGACTCTGAAAGAATGTTTTCAAATGCTCGGCTAACGACATTTTGAAACTCGTCGACATACAGTTTGCACGGTGGAAGTTTCGCGAGGACAGGCGCAGGCTCTTCTGCACGAGTGAGCGCGGCAAGATACACTTTGATGACTAGCATACTCCCCAAGAGCGCGGCATTCGATTCACCCATGCGCCCTTTCGAGAGATTGATGATCACAACTTTTCGCTCGTCCATCATTTTACGAATATCGAAAGTGGATTTTGGTTGTCCTAGAATATTTCTAATCAATGGATTTGAAACAAATTGTCCGATTTTGTTTTGGATAGCAGGTGTCGCGTCTTGTGTGTATTTGTCTGAATATCCGGCAAACTCTTCTTTCCAAAACATGCCTACCACAGGGTCGGTAATGTGTTTGATTACATCTTCACGGAACGCCTTGTTCACCAGCATACGATTCACATCAATAATTGTCGCATCGGGATATTCAAGAAGTGCAAAAAGAGTGTTTTGCAAAATATACTGCATGCGGGCGCTCCACGCATCAGCCCAAATGCGCTCGAACACACCCATGAGTCCGGCGACAACCTTGTGGCGATTGTCGTATCCGACATCCTCAAGAATATTAAATCCGACGGGAAATTCCGTATCAAATGGAGCTAGGTACAGTACATCTTTGACTCGGTCTTGGGGCACAAAGTTAAGAAGTTTTTCAGCAGTTGAGCCGTGGGGGTCAATAAATATCATTCCTTCTCCGTTTTGGATGTCCTGGATTGCCATATTTTCAAGCAATGTGGACTTTCCCATACCACTCTTCCCGATCACATACATGTGTTTGTCGCGGTCTTTCTCACGAATACCAAAGGCCACATTTTTACCGCGTGTATGAGTCGCCCCGAGAAAGGTTATACGATTACCGTCTGAGTTCCACGGCGCCATAGCACCAGTATATCGTAAAACGATGAAGGTTATTAGGGTCTATTCAGGGAGAAGCGCGTCTTTGGTGTATCGATTTGATGGATCCCACAACATCCACGAGGTAAGCCCGATATCATAGGTGGCTTGTATCTGATCCCGCACTTCCTTGGGCCCATAATTTCCTCCGTAGTCGAAATCTTGAAGCCACGGACGCATGATGTAGCGAGAATATGGCTTCTTTGCATACACTGCCGGTGTGGTTGTGCCAATTCGTTCCGTTTTAAACCCTGCGACGGGCGTAGTGGTTGCCTCGGCTCGCTCCACCGCCCGACGCATCGAGTGCTCGATAACACCGTACACATGCTGATTGGGGTTGTCCCAGCCATTAAATTTTCGCGGATAGTGCGATGGATAGACCATGGGCGCAATGTAATCAAAATACGGCATCGTGCGCTCAAGCACCTGACCGATATTTAGGTCGTCAGTATTTGTTGTTGTCATGCCAAATAAATCAGCCGAAATGATGGGCCTATGTCCATCAACCTCAATTTTCATGGCCGCATTAAGGTGAGAGAAAAAACGCTCAAGATTATCAGCGTGAGAACCTTTGGTGTGAGTGAAATTGATATTATCCATCGGTCCGTCTGATGGATAGCGAATGTAGTCGAAATTTATTTCATCAACACCCAACCCATGGGCTTCGCGTGCTATAGCTTCGATGTATTCCCAAAAGGGCGCTGCACCGACATCAACAAACGCAAGACCTTTGTTGTCACGCCAGGTAGTGCCGTCGGTTGCCTTTTTTACTGCCCGGTCTGGGTACACTGATGTGTACAGAGGGTCTTGGAAAACGGTCAGGCGTCCAATTACATATATGTCGTGTTCGTGCATGCGTTTGACTACTTCACGAAAGTCGGGGACGGTACATCCTTTCCCACCGGAAAGTGCCACTTTCGAAGGAAACGATGTGGTTCCCGTGTAATCTTTTATGTCGACAATGACTGCATTTATCTCAGTCGTGTCGGCTAAGCCAATAATTGACGCACGAAATGACTCGGAGGAAGCGGCACATTGTGACATGTAAATGGCCTTTACTGCATGGGGAGTTTCGCGATGTTCGACAGGTGGTGGGAGTGCTTCGACGGTGCTAGACGCAATTTCGTGCGAATACGAAACCGTCGGGGTGGAAAGTGCGGTTGGCCCCAAGGCAAACGATGTGATTCCTAATGCACCTAACAGCGCAACTCCGAGACTAATACCACGAATCATGCGTGTTGCTCGGTACTTCCTGAAGATTCTGAACGCCGAAACACAGGAAAGGACGCACGAGGCCGATTACCTCGTCGCACCGCAATACCCAGTGCGATGGTGAGTACCCCAGCAACCAGCAAGATTATTGTATCCCAGGTACTGGGGAAACCCATAAAAGGCACAAGCATAGTGAAAGCGCCGAGGAACATAATCAAAACATCCTTTTTCATGCGTGCAGTATATACCGTTTTTTATACGAGTAAAAAACTCACATGGGATAGGTGGCAAAAAAAGCCGCCCGGAGGGCGGCTGATCACTTGGTGAATCGCCCATGGAGGGCAACCCCTCCTAAAAGAGCAACTCCTAGCACGATAATACTTGCCGGGTGCAAACTTGCTAAGCGGTCTACCAATGAACCTGGAAAAGCACCTAGAAAAACAAGTGCGGTCATAATCAAGCCCAAAAGTGCACTGCCCCACACTACAGACAAAAGCCAGTCGCGGAGACTCATGGGATTTCCTTCCCGAAACAGAACTCTCCCGACTATACAGCGAAAAAACTACTCTGCCAGTATCACGACAAATTCCCCTTTCATTTTTGCAGGTTGGGCCTCAAAGATTGCCAAAATATCTTGCGGGGTACCACTCATAACCGCTTCGTGAATTTTGGTTAGTTCCTTCGCCACAGTGACTTTGCGCCCCGGGGCATACACTACAAGCTCATTCATCAATTTCTTTATGCGATGAGTTGATTCAAAAAGGACGCACACACCAGCTTCTGCAATATGTTTAAGGGCTGTCTGTCGGCCCTTTTTATGTGGTAAGAACCCGAGAAATTCAAAAGAATCTGCAGAAATACCCGCAACAGAAAGCGCTGCCGTGAGCGACGATGGTCCTGGTATCGCCTCCACTGATACCCCCACGCTCTGCGCCCGAGCAACAAGACGACTCCCGGGATCGGAAATACCTGGCGTACCAGCATCGCTTACTAACGCATACCGCTTTCCTTCCGCAATCTGGGCTATGATATCATCCGCTCGCTCTGCCTCGCGATGCGCGTCAAGCCTCTCGACCGGCGTGGTAATTTCATAATGCTGTAAGAGTTTTTTAGTCACCCGCGTATCTTCCGCAAGAATTACATCAACTTCTTTAAGAATACGTAGGGCACGCAGGGTTATATCCTCCAAATTTCCAATAGGAGTGGCTACCACAAAGAGAGCTCCTTGTTGCATAGAAACAACATTTTGCTACACTTTTCTTAGTTGTGCAAATGGAGCAATCCGATGATACTGGCATGGATCTATTGGTTTCTTTTTTTACTGTGTGGCATCGCACTTGCAAGTGTCGGAGTATTCTTTCTTTGGACAGCTTTTACAACCGAGCTGTCGAATTTGTGCATACCTTTTGGCATCCCTATTCTTGGTGTCATTCTCTTTTTACCGGGATTCTTGCTTGCGTTGCTTTGTTTGATAGGTCTCTATCGCAGATAATCCCCCAAGCATTCTAGAGAGCATAAGCGGTCATTGACCGCTTTCTTTTATTCATACGCTTCGATATGCGCTCCCAGCTTCTTTAGTCGTTCGTGTAGTCGTTCGTACCCACGATTTATAGGATACACATTCCTCAGTGTCGATTCGCCTTCGGCGCCGAGCATGCCAATCAAAAGAGTCGTTGCAGGGCGAAGCGCAGGGGGCGCCTCTATGTCTGCAGAGCGAAACGATGTGGGACCATTTACAAAAACACGGTGTGGATCCGCAAGTACAATATCTGCACCAAGCTTGTTCATCTCGACATAATAAATCGCGCGGTTTTCGTACACCCAATCATGTATCAAGGTCCGCCCTGCCGCTTGTGTCGCAATAGGAACAAAGAAGGGCAAGTTATCAATGTTGAGTCCTGGATACGGCAATGGTGCAATTTTCTCGGGAATCGCAGTGAGCTTTGACGGTTTGATAGTCAGATCAACCAGTCGTGTCCATCCGTTTCCACCTATATACGACTTGCTCCGCGTGTACCGCAATCCCATTTTTGAAAGATAAAGTAGCTCGATTTCGAGGAAATCAATGGGGACACTTTTGATTGTAAGCGGGGCCTTCAATGTTGCCGCAAGCGCCAGGAAAAACATGGCTTCGATAGGATCCTCACTGGGCTGACCCACATGCTCTCCGTCTATCTTCTCAACCCCGTGAACCACCAGAGTTGTGGTACCAATTCCATCAATACGCACTCCGAGGCTTTCGAGAAAAACGCACATGTCTTGCACCATGTAATTTGCCGATGCAAAACGAATCGTGGTAATGCCTGGAATCAATGCCGCCGCCATTACCGCCTGCTCGGTACCTGTATCACTCGCTTCCCACATAACAATTTCGGCAACTCTCTTCTTTTCCGAACATACCCGCCACCCCTTGGCTGTTCCTTCTAAATTTATTCCTAAAGTATCGAGCGCATCAATATGCGCAGTAAGTGATCGGCTCCCTAGGTCACAGCCTCCAGGAACAGGGAGGAGAAAGTCGTCTGACCAATGCGAAAGAACTCCTGCCAACATGATAATCGATCTGGTGCGACCTGCGGCAACCTCGTCCATCTCTTTCAATCTTAACTTCTTTGGTGGCGTCAGTATCACATCGCTATCTCGCCACGCGACTTCAACTCCAATACTCACCAATACTTCGATAATCCGATTCACCTCTTCAATGCGAGGCATGCGCACCAAAGTTGTTTGTCCGCGGTTCAAAAGCGCGGCGCACAAGAGAGCTGTAGCAGCATTTTTTGATGTATTGGTGTCTATACTCCCCGCGAGTGGAGCCCCTCCTTTGATTGCATAATTCACTTGCCTACCTTACCGCGAAGCCCGACGACTTCCAAATCCGATTTTATCAGCTACTGCAGGTAGGAGCGGTTGTCCAATAGCCATAGTTACCACTCGGGCAGAAATGGCACTGGGCTTGACCGGGGACACAGTTGCCCGGATAGGTGGTAGGCGATGGTATGTTCACCGATGACCGTTCCCACGCTTTGTTGCGACATTCCCACTGAGGAAGAACCTGGTCTTGGACTGAGCATAAGTTCACATAGGCGCCGAGACATAGGTGATCAATATCACGCCCTTCAGTATGTGTCCCTTCTGGGTACAAGCCAGCCGCATATTCACATCCGCGCGCAAGAATCTGATCTCCTCCTGCTGGGATGGTTGGGATGTATGGCTGGTATGTCGACTGTCCGGTTGTTGTACTAGTAAATCCTCCGTAAGTCACCACGACATCAGCGTAATTTTGCGGAGCAGTAAGAGATTCGGCGTTGTAGTTTGCTTTCCAGCTACCACCGTCGTACCACAGTCGCGCACCAAGGAATGGACAGAAGGTGCTGCAGTACCACACGCCGCTCGAGCATCTAAACCACGGCAAAACGCTCCTTCCAAAGTATTTTTTCCCTGTTATGTATTGCTCGGAAAGGAGCGTTCCTGCCGCACGGTCACCAGCACCGGTGCGACACGCATTTCCGCTCGCCATAAGCAAAACTTCGCTCAGATCCTTGGCACCAAGAACGGAACCTTCAACAGAGCCCACACTACACAGACCATACACAAATCGTTCATGTCCCGAAAGAGTGCCGTTATCGCATGTTCGCTGTGCTGAAACACGCTCGCAGGAGTCACCTGGGGGAACACGATCTGTTGCATAGAGTGTTGCTGTCTGCTGATGTTTGACGGTCATGGACCCAACCTTACATGAAAACGGCCCTTCATTTGAACATTCCGCGAACCGGAATTCGATCGGCCCAGCTAGAGTACCTGTATTGCAAGTGCGTACTTGCGCGCGATCCTTGCATGAATCTTCTCCCCCACTCTTTTGCAATGCATAGAAAACCCGCGACTCTCCATCAGCCAACACAACACCTCCTACAGCACAAGTGGTAGCAGATTTTAAACACTGTTCTCGCATCGCGGCACGGGTCTTAGGACCAAGCACTCCATACCCCGTCGTGTCGGGTGTTCCTGAGGAAACTATTTTGTATACAAACTGCCATTTTTTGAGAGCCGCTTCTGTTCCTCTACCAAAATAGCCAGTCATGTAATCAGGGCTTTCAGGGCTACCTGCCGCCGCAAGCAAAAATCGTTGCAGCTCTCTCACATCGTCGCCGCGCATACCAAACCGAAGTCTCCGTGTTCCCTCGAGACACATCGGTTTCTTCTTCGGTCCAGTGATTGATCCATACCCTTCGGTACTCGTCGCATTACCCGTCGTTTCGGTGGCGGTGGCCTGTGACTGCAGCGTCGTCAGCTGGGACTGTAAGGTTGCAATTTGCTGTTGAATCTCTTCGGCAGTTACTGCATACGAAAAAGAACCTGGTGTAACAAACGCTATGGCGAGTACAAACACTACGATAGTTTGGTGCATGCGGTTAGTATATCAATTCTGCACGGCTCTATGCGCCACTTCCCCAATGTCCCCCGCACCCATAACTACAACGACTGAATCTGATTTGTACGAAGAAATCTTTTGGGCGAGCAGGTCACGACTTTCCACATATGACACATTCGGATTGCGAGCATGTATACCAGTCACCACCATCTGACTTGTGATTGTTCCCGGATCTTTTTCACGGGCCGCATAAATAGGTGCTACCACCACCTCATCTGCCCGAGACAGGGCGTCTACAAATCCTGCAAACAATTGCTCGGTGCGAGAAAATAAATGTGGCTGAAATACTGCGACTATCCGCTTGTTGGGAAACCGTTCCTGCGCACCGGCAAGTGTTGCGCGAATCTCGCTTGGGTGGTGTGCATAGTCGTCAAAAACCACAGCGCCATTTTTAGTTTCCCCTTTGTATTCAAATCGACGAGCGGTCCCTTGGAACGATTCAAGCGCTCTCTGCGCGCGCTCACCGGAAATACCGAGTATATGGGCGGTTGCAAGCGCTACCGCAGCATTTTTTCTATTATGTTCTCCAGGAATTTTAAGGAGCGGAACCTGGGAAAGAAACTCTTTGTAATCAACGATACGCGCAGACAACCCCGCAACAACGCGTGCAACTGACGGAATTGTCATATCAGCAACAATCGCACCGTCGCGAGGCACCTTTTCTGCCACCTCACGAAACGCACTTTCAATGTCGGCAAGGTCCTTGTAGTAATCAAGGTGATCTTCTTCGATATTCGTTATCGCAAGTACAAACGGCGTCAAGTGCGTAAACGATCGTTGATACTCACATGCCTCAACAACAAAAATAGCACTCGATCCATGTAGATAATTACTCTCCCATTCAGGTACAATCGAGCCAACAATCGCTCGCGGGCTCAAGCCACATGCGGAAAGGACCGTGGCTGTCATTGCGGTAGTCGTGGTTTTTCCATGCGTCCCTGAAATAGCGATTGTCTGATATGCCTCGGACACATCTCCCAACCCTTCAAAATAGGTAAAAATCGGGACACCTCGGTTGCGAGCTTCTGCCATAAGCGTGGGAGCATTTTTCTCCCATGCAAGACTATATACAAAAGCGTCGGCATCTACAGGCAGTAGAAGCGGATCGGTGCCAAGGCCAATCACCACACCTTGCCCACGCAACGCGTTAAGGGTCTGGGCACTCTCAGAATCGTTTGTGCCGCTGATATGCTTGCCTTCGCGAAGTAATAGACGCGCGAGGGCTGATATACCAATCCCCCCAATTCCAATCAAGTGGACATGTTTTGCACTCATCAGTACACTCCTCATAGACATATTGTGCATCAAGGGAGGCATCGTGGCGAACAATTCGATACTTGAGAGTTCTGAATATGCGCGAGCGCGCCGACAGTTCAGAAAGTACGGCTCTCTACCCTCGGACATACCACTCGACCATTACCAAGAAATCCGCGACGCTTGCGTAGCGGATGCGAAGCAGGGCGATACCCTGGCCCAACAGATGCTCAAATTTCTGTAACACCGCCCCCCCGAGATTATCTCGGGGTTTTTTCCAATGATTGGGCAGCGTCGCGAAATTGGTCGCCACGATCATACTCATTTTTAAAAATACCGAACGAAGAAAATCCTGGGCTAAGGACAACAACCGAATCCTCGCGCGTGAGCAAAAGCGCTTCTTTGAGAGCGTCGGTTACGGAATTACACATCGGGGCATTAAAAAAAATTTCTTTGCATTTTTGCGTACCTGTTGCCGATTCATCAAGCAAGACAATGCTAGCGCCTCGCATTTGGATCTCTGCAACCAAAGCGTCGATAGGTATCTTTTTATCAGTACCGCCCATAATCATAACTACATGCTTTTCTGGGAATGATCGGAGGGCCGCGAGGGCCGCATCCGGGGTTGTCGCATTTCCGTCGTTGTATATAGGGACATCATTGACAGTGGCGACCAGCTCGAGCCTCCCGGGCACACCAGGGAATCGCTCGATACTCTCACGAGCAACATCTTGAGAAACCGACAACGCTTCAAGAACACCAAGTGCAAGCGAGGCATTTTCACGATTATGCTCTCCCAACATGTGTAAGTGCCACGACGCCGGGATTGAATCTGGAACATATGGAGGAATCGTGGGGTGCACAGATTCAATCCTTGCAAAAATAGATTCTCCCACAACGAGAGTGTCGCCATCTTTTTGATGCAGGAAAATGTGCGCTTTGTCGGAAAAGTATTCCTCTATAGTCGCGTAATAATTGAGATGATCCTGCATCAGATTGGTAAAAACAGCGACATTCGGGGATATACCCAGATACCCGAATCCCTGCAGTTGCCATGAGTCAAGTTCTAAAACGGCCATGTCACCTTTTTTTGTTTCAGGGAGCATAGGGAGGGTAGCAACCCCACGAACATTCCCGCCCAAATGAGCCCGCCGCCCTGCATGGATTAACCCTTCGTATATCAACTGGGTCACTGTCGACTTGCCTCGTGTTCCTGTCACCCCCACAACAGTCGCAGGTGTATATTTTGCAAAAAGTGCTGTACTCATGTGAATTGGCACTCCTGCATCCTGTGCGGTTTTTATAAAAGGAGAATTCAACGGGACTCCTGCCGCCTTAATTACCATATCGCAATCTGTAAAATCAGATTCTCGGTGTTCACCTAAACGGAATGCTATATTTTTATATCCTCTCAGTTTGTCCACTGATTCAGCGAGTTCATTTGATGTTTTCTTGTCGGTTACCAAGACATGGGCACCACATTCGGACAGAAAGGCGGCGTCTCCCGCGCCCCGTCCAAGCAAACCAAGACCCATAAGGGTAATGCGTTTGCCGTGTATCAATGCCTTAAACTCATCCATACCTGCATTGTATTAGAAAAACCCTGCGCACGCAGGGTTTATTTCATTCGGTCACTACTACTTCCACACGCGGTGGCTCGCGCAGAATTCGCGCAAACCGATACCCATACTCGCCACAATATGCGACAAGAATGTTTTTTGCGACCCACTGCGGATCCAGCATCGTAGCTGTGTCTTTGGGGTCCTTCCAAAAAGGGGTGTTCATGCCCGCGGGCGCGACCACCATTACTTTCTTGATTCGTTCATCTTCGGCAAGCGAATGCGAAAGCTGGGCCAATGCCGCCTTGGTCGCCGTGTAGACGGGTTCTCGTTTCCGGGGCACCCACTGTGATGTGGATGATACAGCGATAAAACCATTGAGCACACCCTGCTTCCGCACTATTCTTTGTACCAGAAGCGCTGGAGCCACAGATCCCACGGAAAACATGTCGAGGACATCTTCGTCCTTTAACTCGTCAATCAGTCCCTCTTGGTAAAACCCTGCTGCATAAACCAACAAATCCACCTGTGGAAGACCGCCACAAAATGCATCGAGCCTACTTGCAAGTTCAGAAAGCGGCGTCAACGGCAAGGAACGAAATCGCACCCGCGATTTCTTTGGATCGGTCCGCCCTGTCACAATGACTTGATATTTTTTGGCGAGCGCCTGTCCAATTGCAAGCCCCAGTCCGGAACTGCCACCGATAACAAGCGCATGGGGTTTCGCTTTTACTTTCACGCACATCTCCTCACACCCTCTTCTCTTCCGAGGCTACCTGCATAAGCAGAGGGTGTCAAACTTACCTTTCGCAGACCCAGTGTCGCTTCGCTCGTCTGTGGGCACGGGGAGACTCGGGTGTTTGTGGTGTAATTCTTGCCTCTTTAGAAATTCCATCTGAGCGAACAGGCCGGTGATGCTTTCTCAAATACTTTCTATTTGCTGGTATCTATAACCTCTTTTTTGGTGCCGCGGGGGAGACTTGAACTCCCAATCCCTTGCGGGAACTACGACCTGAACGTAGCGTGTCTGCCAATTTCACCACCGCGGCATGATTTGATTATATAGACTATCTCTCGATAATGAAAAGGGAGGCCGTGAGGCCTCCTTGGTAGCGAGCCCTCAGGCCGCCACTTTCTCCTTAATTTCTTTTCGGTCGATGACTTCGACCTCCACGGCAGCAAGCTGTGCAGGGTTTGCTCGGCGCTTGCCGTAGCGCACCTTGATGCGGCCACCATTCTTGGGCCAAATCACCCGCTCCCCGTCCTTGGGGAGATTGGTGATGTGAACGAATATATCCTTGTCGAGCCCGAACACCGTGGCGAACCCGTAGGACGAGCCTACGCGCCGATAGGTGGCTGGGACCATTTGTTCCGTGATCGAAATCTCATCGACTTCGTTCTGATTGAGATTCATTCCTTAGTCTCCTTGTCGCCAGACAACTGCGTCTGGGCAAATATGACTATATCACACTAATATGAAAGTACAATAGAGCCGAACCCCCCGTCGCTAGAGAAGTTGGCTGGTGACTGCAAGACCTTGTCCGTCGTTTGCACCAATGGTCACTTGCTCTACCGAGTCGTCATGATAAGTGAATGAAAAAACCAATTCGTTTCCATCAAGACGCCCTGAGGCGGCGACCCGCCACGCTTCATCTTCTGAAAAAGGCCCGCGAGTAAAAATCCCAACAGGAGTCATCACCGTGAGTTGCCCCGTACTCGGATCGAACGACATGAGCCCTTGCTCTTGCCAACGCGCAAAGACCTCGAATGCTTTTGGTGCGATCCACACACGGTCGGTTATTTGGTCAGCTTCGTCATCGAAAGTTTCGTAAGCATACACAGCACCATCCACCTCACTCATTGGATAAGTAACAGAGCTTGCGGATGGGTCTACCAAATAGCCCTGCTCATCAATAAAAAAAGGGTCTCCCTGGACAGAAAATGCTGAGCTTGAGCTATCAGTATAGTAATCGTTCTGCCCTGCCATACCCGGAATAATCAAACCCCCCATCAAAAGCAGTGCAACGAGTGCCCATGATATTTCGCGCGTCATCCACGGATGGTCCGCTTTGTCGTCGGCGCATGATTTACAATCAATATATTTTGAAGCGGCAATCACCGCCCATCCTGCAAACATGGCAATACCCACCGTGAGAAGCGCCGGCCACCACAAATCTTCCGGAAGAATCCCCCATCCTGAAAGTGCCGCAACAGCACTCATAAGGGCGACAGTCCCGATAATAATACCTACAGCGATGTTGTGGATGTGTTTGATAATTTCCATACACCCAGTGTACCAGCAGTACCAGTGCACAGAATATTTGTTGTGTATAACAAAAACCGCTCTCTATCAGAGCGGCTACTGCAGTGGAGTACATTTATAAAATGCAGGCAGTGTAAGCGAACTGGCGTTGTGCCCATCCCATGCAATTTCTTTATGAATCACCATGTGAGTGAGCTTCGGTTGCCACTGATGCTCGGCAGTGTTCACGACTTTTCCGATTTCATCAGCGCTCATCCCCGCACGAATCAGGACGCGAACCTCGGCAAACGCTGGGCCCTTATCATATTCATCGGTCACAAAGTGCATCGTGAATCCGGATTCGGTCACTTCGTTATTGTCGAGCGCTTTTTTGAGCGCTTCATGTACATGGTGTCCATACATGCCGGGGCCACCAAATCTGCCACCAAGCTGTGAGAGTAAGGCGGGATGTATATTGATGGTGCGTTTTGGATCAAGCCCTTTGACAAGCTTCAACCAGCCAGAGAGCGCCGTCCACTCGGCCCCTGTTTCGCGCAAAAGGCGCTGGTACGCGGCAGCCTGTGCGAGCGGACCATCGCCACTTGGTTTGAAATGCAGAAAACGGACACCGAGCTTGTCCGCTCGTTTGCGCACTCCACCCTGCTCGTGATTTGAAACAACGGCAACAATATCGGCTACGAGATCAGGATTTTCTCCACGGGAGCGAAGAACGAGGTTTTCGAACCCCGAACCACCCCCTTCCTTGGTACCCGATGCGAATATGATGAGTTTTGGTTTTGGCATAGACATATCCTTTGCTGTGAGCAAGCTACACTGCTCTGTACAAATCCGCAATGAACTGGTGCGCGTGCGGGCTCGAACCTTGGCTTCATCACTCTAAACCTTGGTGATGGGTAAGATAAGAGTCGATACTACTCTATGTGCGCGTGATAGGACTCGAACCTATGGCCTCGTCATTATCAGTGACGTGCTCTAACCAGCTGAGCTACACGCGCATTGAAGCGCATGGTAGCAGAAAATGCCATGAATTCCAAGTCGCTCTTACAAAGGTATTCTATGCCTGTGTGGATAAAATCAGCTGCTTAAGCCTTGGGTCCATATCGTCTGTCGGCTGTAACTTTTTTACAAAAATACCATCGTCGTCCATGTTGTCACTTCCTTGTGGCAACACAAACACTTCAAAACTATTCCCAACACCAAGCGCAATTTTCATGCCCTCCGCCTCTAATCTTTTTATAAGCTCATCGATATGAGTGGGTGCATAAGGATTGCCCGCATCAGCATCTGACTCGATTTTTGCCTTGGTATACGCAGCGCTCGTGAGCCCGGGAAACGGGAAACCTCCCGGAACAGCACTCAACTCTCGACCCAACCTGAGACACCGATCCTCTGCGACTGCCCGCCTTGCCTCTGCAATCTGTCCTTCAATTTCAGGATTTTCTCCCGCAACTGCTGGCCTGATTGGTTTACCCGCATAACTATTTGGTGGTGCATTGAAATTCATCATGTATCTAGTGTAGCACAAAGAACCCGGGATTCGGGTTTTACACTATTTAGGTAGAAAACACACTCTTTTGTTCCGTCCACGACTTACTCGTCTTTCCGAGCGGTCAAGCAAAACCTGATAAAGTGTATTGCTATTACTTTTCTGTGCTCAATTGAGGCACAGAAATCGACCGGTTAACTTCAAGACGCAGTGCGTTTGAAGCGTTTCCGATTGGAATGATTCCACGACCAGCTTCCGCTAGCCGTGCCTTGTTACGACTTACTCCCTGTCATTGAGCTTGCCTTGGTCCATCGTAAAGATGGGCTTCGGGCACTCCCAACTTCCTTGAGTTGACGGGCGGATTGCTACCACTGAAGGCTCAGTGTGCATCCCCACGCAGCATACGGATTTCCCGTACTACGCGAGCCCAAATATTTCATTTGGTTTTGTCCTTCGCTGCCCTTGCGAGCAACTACTACGACTCTGCTGACTTCTCATGACTAACTCCCTTTCAGGTGCCTTAAATCATGAGATCTCCTTTGGTCATGTTGTTTTCTGTTCCAAACATCCATCCGAGCCATCTTTAGAAAAGATGAAATGCATACTTCCCCATTACTCACCGACTGGGTCGTATGCGCTCTTGTCTGCGTTGCCGCAGGGAGGCTATTTTTTGCTAGTAGGGCTCTCCGCCAGACACCTCGCGGTATCTGGCTGCCCGTTCACTACCGATGTACGTTCAGGACATCGGATTCGATTTGAACGAATTAGAAAACAAAACTACAAAGCACTTTTCTATGTTGAGTACAAGGCTCGAGAACGTATTCACCGCAGCGTGGCTGATCTGCGATTACTAGCGATTCCGGCTTCATGAGGTCGAGTTGCAGACCTCAATCCGAACTGGCGCCGCTTTTGGAGATTTGCTCCACCTTACGGTATTGCGCCTCTTTGTAGCGGCGATTGTAGCGCGTGTGCAGCCCAGGACGTCAGAGGGACATGCGGACTTGGCGTCATCCCCACCTTCCTCCCCCGTGAGGGGGCAGTCTCGCCTGACACTTGTAACAGGCAACGAGGGTTGCGTTCGTTACCCCACTGAAGGGAACAGTGCAAACCACGAACTGACGACAGCCATGCATCACCTGTCTCACACCCTCGAAGGCTTCCTCGCTTTCACGAGGCTTGCAGTGAGATTTCTAGTCCTGGTAAGGTTCTTCGCTTACCGACGAATTAAGCCACACGCTCCACCGCTTGTGCGAGCCCCCGTCTATTCCTTTGAGTTTTAGTCTTGCGACCGTACTACCCAGGCGGATAACTTAACGCGTTAGCTTCGACTCGGAGAGGGTCGATACTCCCCAAATCCAGTTATCATCGTTTAGGGCGTGGACTACCGGGGTTGAACTTGTTACGAGTTATTCGATTTGAATAACTGATGAGGGCATTTCTGCCTCATTCTCTGTGTTACCACAGAGTCCGGACTATATCTTTATCTGTATGCGTTCCATCGAGCTTTTTTCTTCTCGCACTCTGCCATGACGGCTTCGCGCGGAATCTTACTCAATCGAACCACTTCAGATATCCAGCGTTGTTGAAATTGAGGATCTTTGTAGAGGAGCAGTGTCTTTTGAATCATACAAAGAGGTACATGCGGCAGGATAATCCGAAGGAATTTTTGCAACTCCTCCGAGGATCGAATCCAAATCCGCCAATAGTGCTCTTTGGTGCCGTCTCGCTTTGCCCCAACGGGCGCCACGATTGCGCGTATGTTCCACACCACCCCAAGATAGCGAGCGAGGATTTTTACCGATGCTTCGTCGAAGCCGTCGGTGCAAAACACCCCTTTTCTGCCACCATAACTAATAAGTGAACCGTCATCGCACCACCATACGGCGAGCGAGAGCGGGGTCATTTGATTCAGCCATGTGCGCCGTATGCGCAGTTTATTGTGCTTGTATGTCAGGTGGTACAATTCAGTGAGCGACGGAAGTCTTTTTGAGACAAAGCGCCATTTCCTGTTCTTGCTGTATCCATCTGCCCCTTGCACAGTGACACTCCTATCTGTTGCTATCTCTTTGAGCATTTCTGCTTTCCAAAGAAGATAGTCTTTTTGTTTCTCCGAATGGCGGATTTGTAAACCCGCATTCGAATACTTCGTTTGGATTTTGAGCGAGCCATCTCCGAGGATTGCTCCCAGGATTACTTGTCTCGCCTTATCCGACAAAGGCACATATTTAGTATCTGTTTGTTGCATATTTTTTAGATTTGCATGACAACAGAAATGCACCTACTATCTTTACTCAATTTCATAGTCTCTACGGGGCTAGCCTTCGCTAGCTTCCCTCGGGATTGTCCAAACGAGACCGGTAATCTCATACTGTTTGGAGTTTCCCCGATACAGCTGAATGCTCATCGTTTCGTCACCGAAACGAGGGACACCCTTCGCAACTATTTTTGTACGAGTCGCTTACGCGACCCGCCGCGGTTGCAGGATTTATCTAATCCCGTTCGCTACCCACGCTTTCGTGTTTCAGCGTCAGGAGTGCGCCAGTGAATTGCCTTCGCTTTTGGTGTTCCCCATGATATCAACGGATTTCACCCCTACACCATGAGTTCCATTCACC
>ERZ1292623.171-Hain-H51-01um-R1-171-length-72429-cov-7_pt1 | contig 72429 bp, 76 predicted proteins | sample MGYA00564398_ERZ1292623 | MGnify/ENA primary metagenome ERZ1292623 (study PRJEB36523, sample SAMEA6512633) | groundwater metagenome | collected 2019-01-07 | study: AquaDiva: Metagenomics assemblies of 32 groundwater samples
TGGTGTAGCGGTGAAATGCATTGATATCACACGGAACACCAAAAGCGAAGGCAGCTTGCTAGGGCTTTGCTGACGATCAATTGTGAAAGCGTGGGGATCAAAAAGGATTAGATACCCTTGTAGTCCACGCCCTAAACGTTGCACATTAGCTATCGGGAGCATCGACCCTTCCGGTGGCGTAGCTAACGCGTTAAATGTGCCGCCTGGGAAGTACGATCGCAAGATTAAAACTCAAAGGAATAGGCGGGAGTTCGCACAAGCGGTGGATCATGTGGTTCAATTCGACACTGAGCGAAAAACCTCACCAGGGTTTGAAATCCAGCTGCACGCCTCCAGAAACGGAGGAAGCCTTCGAGGGTGCTGGACAGGTGTTGCACGGCTAAAATTATTGGCCAACCGAAGAGTAATTTTCGGTAAAAAACGCCAACTCATAACGGTGAAACCCGGCCCTCTGCGTGGTATCATGTAGAGATGGGCAATACCGTGGGAAGTCTAAGTGCAAATTTTTGCAACTTTCCAAAAACAACAGAAGATTATTACATTCTCGGCTTATGGTGCGCCGATGGTTATCATTGGAGCAGCAGTATAGGACTAAGCAATATTGATTCCGGACTCGTGGAAAGATTTAGAAAATTTTTCCAGCGATTCTTTCCTCCGGAGCGCATCAAATTGCATATCCATAGCACCGGGAAGCGAAAGCATCTAGGATACCAACTGTATGTAAACTCAAGACCCCTAAGAAAAATCTTTATGGACTTTAGGGCACAGGAGAAGCGAGACATACCAGAATATCAAAACATCTGCGCATATTTTGCGGGACGTTTCGATGGCGATGGTTGTATCAATGGCAACTTAACTCGCGACTGCAGAATATCATACGGAAATGAAAAAGATGCGACTCTGGATTATTATCTTCTGAAACGATTAGGTTTCGAAATGGCTCGAGTATATAGATACAGGACATCACATACATATGTTATCTACATATCGAGATTTGAAACTCAAATGTTTGTTGATTTCTTGTATCAACATTCATCAAAATTGCAGAAACTTGCACTTAGAGCCCCGAGAGACTTTGGTCACACGATCATCAAACGTGACCAAGATACCAAGATAACAAATTTGGTATAAAACGTTGGCCCCTTTGCACCAGTGTAGATGTAATGGGTGAAAGTATAGTCCGTACCAATAGGAATATTGGATAGATACGATCGTCAGCTCGTCAGGTGACTGGTTCCCTTAAGTGGGGAAACGAGCGCAACCCGCGTTGCCTGTTATACGTGTCAGGTGAGACTGCCGAGGTTGACTCGGAGGAAGGAGCGGATGACGTTAAGTCAGCGTGATCCTTTGATACCCTGGGCTACACACATGATACAATGGACGTAACAATGGGTTGCCAAGCCGCGAGGCGGAGCTAATCCCATCAAATACGTTCTCAGTTCGGATAGGAGGCTGAAACTTGCCTCCTTGAAGCTGGAATCGCTAGTAATCGCAGATCAGCACGCTGCGGTGAATACGTTCTCGAACTTTGCACTCACCGCCCGTCAAGTCAGGGAAGTCGGGAATACCCGAAGCACCGTGTTATTACGTGGTACTACGGTAGGCTCGATGACAAAGACTAAGTCGTAACAAGGCACGGGTAGGAGAACCTGCTCGTGGATCACCTCCTTTCTATACAAAAAATCCCTCGCCTTCGGGCTCGGGCTGCTGTATAGAACAAAGGTAGTCGATAGAGGTTGTACGCTGTTTGTTTGTCGATAGACGATCACAGCGTACGAACTCTGGCCAGCCACTTTGGCCGAATCAAGTGGGGATTGAGCAGTTCCTAAAAGCTCACAACGAAAAATATGTTCTAGTTAACGATCCGAAATTGTGTACGTGGTCTCTCGGCTAATCAAAACCGCCCTCTGGGCGGTTTTGATTACCTAAAAGCTATGTCTGGAATAGACCGGTGTGCACTTGGTACCAGAACCGGTATTAATGCATGAATACTCCATTATTCTTCTACCACCTCCTCTACAATTTAAAATGCAGATTGTGTGTCTAAAGCCCCCGACTTGTCCTCGTATATTAACACGTGTCGTCGCATCCGACTCACTCGGTGATAGCGTAATGGAAATGCTCCTTCCATCAATCACCGCGCCAGTGAAAAACCAGCCAAGCATGACTCCCATAGCAACCAAGAAAAGTCCGAGAAAAAAATGCTTATCGTATATCATGCTACAAGTGTATCACACGACAACGCCGCGTGTTGTTAACATTACTTGATCTGATAGGTAACCGTCACGCTGACGGTTATTTCGTTTACTCCGGAGGGAATTGAGGGTGGCATGGCATTACCTCCGCCACGAGCCTCAAGCGCCATCATTTTTATGTCATAGCTTGGATAGCCGCCGACATCTTCTTGAAAGTTCACGATCTTGCCCAGGCGGATGCCAATCTGGGACTCCAAGGTCTTGGATTTCGCTTTCGCATCGGCAATAGCCTTGCCGCGAGCGTCAGCTTTGAGCGCCTCGGGGTTTTCGATTTCAAACTGGAGTTGATCAACTTGATTGACTCCAGCCGCGACCACGCCATCCAAAACTTTATTGGTATTATCGAGATCGCGGATGGTGATATGGAAGTTCTGGGTCACCTGGTAGCCACTAATTCTTGGGGCTTCTTGAATATCAGATCGTATCGAATATACATACTGTGGAGAGACGTTGTACCCCGATGTTTTAACATCTTTATCTTCAATACCTTGAGTCTTCAAGAACGCCGTAACCTCGTTGGATTTTTTTGAGTTCGCGTCCTGCGCGGCCTTTGACGTCGCAGCCTGGGTGAGGATCGTGAAGTTGAGCTTCGCGACGTCGGGCTTCGCCAAAACTTTTCCTTCACCGCTAAACGTCACTGTGTTGGTGGTTGTCGCCGTGTTGAGCTTTTGCTTGATCGATACGGCAAAAAAGATGATCAGCACCACCCCAAACACGCTCCCCAACCAAAACAGTATTGTCTTTTGTTGATTATTCATAGTATAAGTATACTCATGTTTCTTATCTTGCACAACGTGCGCAGTGCCTACAATGTCGGATCGATTTTCCGGACCGCGGATGCCGCGGGGGTCGAAAAAATCTTTTTATGTGGCTATACGCCGACACCTGCCACCAAAACCGCCCTAGGCGCCGAAGCGACCGTCCCCTGGGAGCATCACGCCCAAACCTGGCGGCTCCTCAAAGAACTCAAACGCCAAGATATCCATATCGTCGCCCTCGAACAGTATCAATACAGTACGGACCTGTTTCGTTACACCCCGAAGTTTCCGATGGCATTATTAGTCGGACACGAACGCAAAGGCCTTAGCAAGACTATGCTTCACCTTGTCGATGATATTGTTGAAATCCCGATGCATGGCGCCAAAGAGTCCCTCAATGTTGCGGTTGCCACCGGTATTGCGGTATATTACCTCTATGTCAGACCACAAACACGAAGCAAGTCATGATACTCCTGCCGCGCCAGCTGGAGGCGATCATGGGCACGCAAAAAAACACGAAGGCCATACGAGCGAAGCAATAGAGCATTTTATGGAAGCGCTTGATAAGCCGGTGCGCGATGTCTTCATGACGACAGAAATGACCACCGGCGTAGAAACGATGGCCAACACGCCATGGATGGTCGCGACAGGAATTTTATCGGGATTATTTGGATTTAAGTTTGATACAAGCCATGGCACCGGACACTCATCACCTGCTCTCGCGCATTCTTGAGATCGCACGCTATGAGGGCGATCATGCCGAGTTTGTGCGCAAATTCACTCGCGCCTGCGAGGTCAAAGCTCCCGCGGAGCTTACCAAAAAATTTCTGGAACAGATCACTCCGCATTTTTCTCCGGAACAACATCGAGAACTCGATGAGTTTATTGCTTCGCTCCCGCATGAAATTCCCGACCCAAACGCTTGAGCGAAAACTGTTTCACGACGGCTACTCATCGGTCATCGGCGTAGATGAAGTCGGCATGGGATGCCTCGCCGGACCCGTCGTGGTCTGCGCGGTGGCAGTTTCTCCCGGCACCCCGAATATTGCCGGAATTCGCGATTCTAAGCTGCTTTCTCCGCAACAACGTGAAACACTGGCCCACACCTTGAAACAAAGCGGCATTCGATTTCAAATTTCACTGTGCTATCCAAAGGTGATCGACAGGATCAATATTTATCAGGCCGCAAGAAAAGCAATGCGAAGGGCAGTAGATAAGCTGGGAGGGGATATTGTCCTCGTCGATGGCCCTCATGCCATCGCCGGACTCAATCTGCCCCAGCGTGCAATCGTCAAAGGCGACCAAAAAGTTTTCGCCATCGCCTGCGCGTCAATTCTCGCCAAAGTCCACCGCGACCGCATGATGATGCGCTACGCCAAACGCTTCCCGGAATACGGTTTTGAAAGGCACAAAGGCTACGGCACGAAGCTTCACCATGCGGCCCTCGCCGCCCATGGCCCTTGTGAACTGCACCGAAAATCATTTACAATAGCTATATGACCAAACTTGCTATTAACGGTTTCGGGAGGATCGGGAGGATATTTTTCAGACAGGCACATGAACACCCGGATTTTGAAATCGTAGCCATCAACGATCTTGGTACGAGAGAGAACCTTGAATACCTGCTCAAATACGACACGGTCTACAAACAGTACGCCAAAGGCACGGGAAATGTGCAGTTTTTTCAAGAGAAAGATCCAAGCAAGCTCCCGTGGAAAGATTTAGGCATCGACATTGTCGTGGAGTCCACAGGAGTTTTTGAGACTGCCGAAAAAGCACAGGCGCATATCACCGCTGGCGCTAAGCATGTGGTTATCACCGCACCCGCCAAAGATGACGTGACGCCGACGGCGACACCCAACGTGGGCATGCAAACGCTTTCAAGCGCCAAGATCACCTCCAATGCCTCTTGCACGACCAATGCGACGAATCCGGTCGTTGCGATCATGATGGCCTCAGTGGGCATCCAAAAAGCCATGATGACCACGGTACACGCCAACACCGCCACACAGAGCACGGTTGATGGTCCCGGAAGTAAAGACTTTCGCTTCGGCAGAGCTGGAGCATGGAATATTATCCCTTCGACAACAGGCGCGGCAAAGGCAACGACGCGCGTGATCCCGGAGCTTGCGAACAAATTTGACGCCGTTTCCGTCCGCGTACCCGTCATATCCGGCTCGTTGATTGATTTCACGTTTCTTGCCGGACGGCCGACGACGGTAGAAGAAGTGAATGCGGCTTTCAAGAAAGCCGCCGCAAGCCCGGAGTGGGCAGGGATCGTAGAAGCTACCAACGAGCCGATTGTCTCAAGCGATATCATCGGTAATCCCCACGGCTCGATCGTAGACCTCGGCCTCACCCGCGTCGTTGATGGCGACCTCGTCAAAGTCTTCGCCTGGTACGACAACGAGTGGGGATATTGCGCCATGCTGATAAAACATATTGAAGAAGTGGTGAAGTCTTTATGAAAACCAAGATCTTAGCACTGGTAGTTGGTGGTTTGATTACGATAAATTTTTTCATTGCGACTACCGGACCGAGACAGTGCTCTGAGGTCATTATGAGCTCGATATGTGCTCCTAGTATGCATGCAGGATTCCCACTAAAAGCAACCTGGAGTGATGTTGGAAGTTTTGACACCCGCACGGTGTGGTTTGCTATTTTTGTAATACCTTTGATGATTGATTGGGCTTTTTGGACACTCTTGATATATGCCTTAATTCGAATTTATATTAAGCATGCCTCACCTAGACGACAATAAAATTAAAGAGCTCGAACCCGACTTGACTCATATAACCGTTATGTATACAATGGTTATATGAATCCCGTTAGAAAGCGTCATATGCCACGGTATATCCTGGGAATATGTTCTTGCTGACTATACGGGACTTTCTAACGGGATGAATACTGTTTTAAACGTAAAAGTTGATCCGCACGTAAAAATCCTGGCTCAAAAAACTGCCCGTGACTTAGGCGTACCGTTGAGTATTGTCGTGAACACCTACTTGAAGGAATTTGTGCACACCAAAGAACTGTATCTTTCTTCCAAAACCTATCGCATGACGCCCTACTTGGAAAAAATCATAGAAAAAGCCGAAAAAAACATTGCTTCGGGAAACTTATCTCCTGCCTTTGATGATGTAGAGGATGCGATTAAATATTTACATAACAAAACTCCAAAGAAGAAGTGATTATTGTTTTTGATAAAAAGTTTAAAAAAGCGATTAATAAGCTTACGACCGGGGAACAAGATCGATTCGACGATCAGCTACGCATATTTAAAATTGATTCTCATAGCAAATTGCTCCGTGATCACAAGCTTCACGGCACGTACGCCGGATATCGAAGTATCAACATCGGTGGCGACTTACGGGCCATTTATAAACTTCTACCGCCGGATACGGCGGTTTTTGTAGCGATCGATACCCACACCAAGCTCTATGATTAAGGGGTAGTTATTGTTATGATAAGACAAGAATCATGTCACATCTCGACGATAGCAAAATCAAAGAACTCGAGAAGAAAGCGAATGAAATTCGCCAGAGTATTATTGAAATGTTGGCGGAAGCGGGAAGCGGGCATACGGCGGGGTCGTTGGGGATGACGGATGTTTTTACCGCGTTCTATTTTCATATTCTCAACCATCGGCCCCACGAGCCCGGCTGGGCTGATCGAGATCGACTATTTCTCTCCAACGGCCACATTTGCCCGGTGCTGTATGCCACGATGGCACACGCGGGGTATTTTCCCATCGAAGAGCTTGCGACGCTTCGCAAGTTCGGCTCGCGGCTTCAGGGCCATCCGGAGCGCGAACGATTGCCGGGACTTGAGACCACATCGGGCCCGCTCGGCTCGGGTCTCTCTCAAGCCTCCGGATATGCATACGCTGCGCGGTTGGACGGTAGAAAGTTCCGCGTCTACTGCCTCATGTCTGACGGCGAACAAGAAGAGGGCAACACCTGGGAGGCGGCAATGTTTGCGGGGCATTACAAACTCGCAAATCTCACGGGCGTCGTAGATCGCAATAACATCCAGATCGACGGCAATGTCGAGAATATCATGGGACTTGAGCCGTTTAAGGCAAAGTACGAGGCGTTCAACTGGCACGTCATTGAGATCAACGCGCATAATTTTACTGATATCATTGACGCCATCGAAACCGCCAAAGAAATCACCGCAAAGCCCACCTTGATCATCGCCAATACGATCCCCGGCAAGGGAATCAAGAGCATGGAAGGCGATTATCTGTGGCACGGCAAGCCGCCCACTAAAGATGAAGCAAAAGTTTTTATTGAGGAACTGCGCTCGAAGGGAGGTGCGTATGAATAATTGTAAATGTTTTCACCATGGGTTTGCGAAAGTGATGTCGGTGCTGGCGGGGCTGGCGGCGATCGCGTTTTTGTACACCGCATGGTCAGGGAATTTGTTGTTTGACATGCCCGGCGACGGGTATTTTGCCCACGTCGTGGTATTCTCATTGGTAATGTTTGGCACCAAGATGTGCAAGTGCTGCTGTGACGCCGGTTGCGGCAAAGGCTGCGGCTCAGGAATCTGTATGCCAGGCAACAACGACCACAAGACGATGTAGTTTCTTCCTCTGGGCCTCTCTGGGCCTAGAGATAAGCAACCATATGATCAATCCCGAAGCAAAATTAATTCCGAATCTCTTCGATCCTAAGATCGAGATGGTCCCGACGCGCGACGGATATGGTCGTGGCGTAGTGGAAGCAGGAGAAAAAGATGAGCGAATCGTCGTGCTGTGCGCCGATCTTTTTGAGTCTACGCGATCGCAGTGGTTTCAAGAAAAATTCCCCAAGCGCGCCATCGAGGTGGGCGTCGCGGAGCAAAACATGGTGACGCTTGCTTCCGGCATGGCGAGCTACGGCAAGATTCCCTTCGCGGCATCGTACGCCGCATTCTCGCCGGGCAGGAACTGGGAACAAATCCGTACCACGATCTGCATCAACAATATGCCGGTCAAAGTCGTCGGCGCGCACGCGGGCATCTCCGTGGGACCCGATGGCGCGACCCACCAAGCCCTTGAAGATATCGCCCTCATGCGGAGCCTGCCTCGCATGACCGTCGTCGTGCCATGCGATGCGGTGGAGGCGAAAAAGGCGACCCTCGAGCTTGCCACTAGACCCGGCCCTGGCTATATCCGTATTGGCCGTGAAAAGTCGCCCGTATTCACGACTCCTGATTCACCGTTTAAAATCGGCCGCGCCGAGGTACTTCGAGAAGGCAAAGACGTGGCGATCATCGGGTGCGGCATATTGCTTCACAACTGTCTTCTCGCCGCGGAAGAATTGTCAAAAAGCGGCATCGAAGCGGCGGTGATCAACAATCACACGATCAAGCCGATGGACGAAGCCACGATTATTGCGGCAGCAAAAAAATGCAAAGCCGTCGTCACCGTGGAAGAGCATCAGGTGATGGCCGGCATGGGATCAGCCGTGGCGGAAGTCCTGGCCCGCAATTGCCCGACCCCACAGGAATTTGTCGGCATCCATGATCGCTTCGGCGAATCCGGCAAAGCGAGCGAGCTCATCAAGCATTTCCAGCTCGATAGCCCCAGCATCATCGCCGCTGTGCATAAGGTGATTAGCAGAAAAATGTAACCGGCAGTATACTATCTGCATATGGAAAAAATACTCAAGACTCTTTTTGGCACAGCAGATCGAACGGTAGTGTCGGTAATCGTAGGCGTGGTGTTCGTTGGTATGACCGCGTCAGGCGCTATCAATAATCTAGGAGTGGCAATCAATGAGAACCAAGCGGCGACACCGGAAGCGGCGCTTGATCGCGCTACGATCAATGCCCAGCTGGCAGGAAAGTGCTTTGGCGACAAAACACCGAGGGTATTCTTAACGTGGCCCGCTATTAACGGGACGATACAGAAACAAACTGACCGAGGAGCATGGGTCAGTCTTACCAACTCCAACCGCAAGACATTCTATGTTGATTGGGATGCTTCTCTCGGAACTCAATATGCGTATAGAATCAAGAAATCTCAAAAAACTGTTTCAAATATTCTCAGGCTCCGCGTCACCGCTGCAGGCTGTACCGTAACGCCCATTGCCGCAGCGGCGACCTCAACCGTTCCGGGACATATAGCGCCTTTCTATACCGATGAAACGATCCGCTTCTCAGTCATCGGCGAACCCAACCGCCCGGTTCAGTTGTGTTACAAATTTACTTCTAACACAACGCCTCCGAACGGAACTACCGTGTGTGAACCACAAGACGCATCGTTTAATCAAAAGACGACCGTTGATGGAACGTGGTCAAAGGAGAAGTCGTTCGGGACGGGTTCAGTTACCGCATGGTTCCTTGTTCAAAACCAAAAAAGCAATGTGCTTCAATTTTCTGTAATCTCACCCCCAGCGATACCCACTGGACTCACCGCAACACCGGGTTCATTGGCGTGCGACGAAACTCTGACGCCAATCACGTTGACGTGGGATGTAGCTCCTGGCGCCGTGTCATACACGGTTGGAAAATCCACAGTCTCCGGTGGACCTTATATCACAGTCGCTACTAACCTGACTTCAACAACATATTCCGACCAAGAAAGCAGATCGGGACAGTACTACGTCGTAAGCTCTACCGACCAATACGGAAGGGCGAGTCAGTTTTCAGTCGAAGTCTTGGCCGATTTCTTTCCCGGAACCTGCCCGACTCCCACACAAAATGCTGATTTGAGTGTTGCTCGTGCTCCAGATTCTCCCGCTAGTACCAATGTATACTGGGGACAAATTGATGTTCCTTTCTCAAAATTAAGATTCTCGAGCACGCAGGAAGGTTTCTACCTCACGAAATTTACCCTTCGCGGAGGAGGAACGGGCACCCAGGTATCTGATTTCACCGATAACGTTTTAGAGGTAGGGATCCGCTACCGAAACAAAGCCGGGCAATTAGTAACCAAAAAACAGCTCTTTTCATCCCTCGGAATCGCTACCTTTACATGGCCGACAAGTGACCAGGATGCTCCCTATGTGCCAAAGGATAGCGTGGCAGGCATATCCGTGGTTGGTAGTATTAAGTCCGCTGACCAGCAAGTCCGTCCTGAAGGAGCACAAATATCAATCGATTTTTCCGGTGAAGCTGGTGACTTCCTTGCACATGGAGAAGACTCGGGAATCGTGCTTGATGGTACCTCACCCTTCATTATCGATATCGCCGGAAACTCAATGACGGTTTATCAGTCCTTCTAGTCTAGCTCGTTAGTACACTTGGTACGCCTCAAGGAGCGCGTCTTCGTAGACCAGCGGGAGTTTTAATTTTGCCATATAGCGCTTTAAATCCTGTTCATCGCGGGGGATCAGGATGTAACGGACGTTGAGATTCATAAGGATTTTTTTGCCGTCTTGTGGTGGAGTTTTGTTGCGAAAGCGTTCGCCTTCAGCAACTAAATCATGGACTACTAGTGTTTTCTCAAGAAAAGTATTAGCACTAATCGTCGGTCGAGTTGTGTATCCATCAATCAAAGGATGCCCGTGGATCGTTTGGTAGTAAAGCACCTTGGCAGGAGCATCGCTAATGTCGATGATTGCATACTGATCACGATCCTGGGCGAGTTGAGTATAAAAAGGCGAGTAGGTGGTCGCCGATACCTCAACCGGAGCAGGGAAGTACTCGATCATAAGCGCGATCAAAAATATGATAGCCATCGCAGTGCCGCGGCGATACTGGGTGAGTTTGGTAATAGTTTTACTGACTAAGATCCCTAGGCACAGGGAAGTAACAACAAAAAACCGTGCGGGAACACCGGCATACTGAAGCACCTCGATATGACGGACAAGCCAGTCATAGGGCAAGTGAAATGACGTCACGACGCGGCCCCCGATTTGGAGGTAGGGACCTAAAGAGAGTATGGCAAATAGTAAACCGAGAATAGTCCATAACCAAAAGTGGTTTGTCCTGGCTTTCCCGAAGCCCCACAAGAGCAAAAAGATAACGCTAAGCCCGACATACGAACCGCTTTCACGCCATCCGGGCCAGTGATTCCAATACCATGAGGTAACTTCATGGTACGCGGATCGGCCACCGGGAATGAAAAAGCTTTTCAGATCATTGGAGTTTTTCAGGGGATCATGTCCAATAACGTCAAGATCTTGGCTTATGCCACGAGCAACCGTACCAAGATATGGCGAGGCAATGAGCGCAGTGAGCACGGCAATAAGGACAAGCCGCAGGATGATGCTACGATTTCGCGAAGCTGCTTTGCATGCAAGCTGCCAGATCACCAAAAATCCAAGCATTAAAAACAAAAAGAAAAAGTAGTACCAATCAAGGTACGCGGTGAGCCCACAGACGATGCCGGCACCGATCCAATCCCAGCGTTTGCCCTCAAGGGTTCGCAAAACGAAAAGCACGGCAAGCGGGAACACCTCGATCGAAAGCAGGTGCAGATGCCCGTAGAAATGCACGAGGTGATAGGGCGAGAATGAAAATAAAAATCCTCCGATGAATGCCGCCAGATGATGCTTGGTGATATACCAACAGAGTGCGTACATTGCCAACGCGGCAAATATAAAATGCGCGATGACAAGAACATTGTAGGCTGCAACAAGCCCGACGGCATACGAGAGCACGACGCCCACCATAGAATTGAGAAGCGTGAACGTCTGGAGAAGCAGTGAGATGCCATCGGGCCAATGAAGATAGTTCGTATAAAAAAGATGAGCTCCCGGCTCAGTGATAGCTTTTTTGATCCACCAAAAATTCCACACAAACTGCCACGCGTCGCCATGCCCCGCAAGGCTTCGAAAATTCAAAACCAGCGGATAGAGATACGCCAGCGTGAGCGCGCTATACCAAAGTGCGAATTTTTGCCAGGTCTTCACGGAATAATGGTTCCCAGTTAATATTTCTCAAAATTGCCGCGGGATGGTAGGTGATGAGGAATCGGTGGCCGCCTTGCTCCAAAACTCGACCACGATTTTCCGCCATAGTTCCCGTAAGTCCCATACCTGCCATGGCGACGCGCCCAACAAGTACAATGAGCGTGGGCTCAACGACGGCAATTTCTTTTTCAATCGAAGGACGGAATTTCGCGATCTCTTCGTCAGTCGGCGTGCGATTCTTGCCGAGTTCATCTGCTGGCCGATATTTTACAATATTAGAAATATAAAAATCACTTCGCTTCCAGCCGAGCGCTTCAAGCGTCGCGATGAGGAGCTTTCCCGCGCGCCCGACAAACGGCTTGCCCCGCCGTTCTTCATCTTGCCCCGGAGCTTCTCCGATGATCATGATCTTCGCATCCGGATCACCATCGCTAAACACGAGCTTTCGACCCGGATAGGCCTTCCTGATGGCCGTCCAGAGATATTCAAGTTTTTGATTTTTCGTCATTTGTGGTGTAGCCTGAAGATACTATGAAAAAACTACTTTTAGCAAGCCTCGTCGCCATGGGGATGGTGCTTGGATTAAGTCAAGCGGCTCAAGCAATACCGGGAGCACTCCCCGGAACGTATAATCTTCGAGAGGGGGACGTAGTAGGTGCATCTGCTTATGGTGATCCCGATCTTTTCATTATTAACAAAGATGGGTATAAGCGTCTCTTTTTAAATCCAATAATTTTTAATTTTTATGGTCACTTGGGTGGGTACTCAAAGGTGAAGCCGATTAGCATTACCGCTCGCGATCAATTTGAAACATCGCTGTTATTCCGCAACTGCGAAACCAATGCGCAAGCTATATACGCGCTTGAAGTTACTGGGGAAGACACTGGAAAGCTCCATTGGCTGAATATGACCGGCGATGCTGCCGTAGCTCAAGATTCACAATTCTTTAGAAAAATCTTCTGCATCAACAACAACGAATACAGCTGGTACTCCATGGGTCCCGCTTATACGTCGTTGTCGCAAATTCCTGCATATAGCCGAACGAGTGGCGAACCCATCTCTTCAAACGCACCGTGCAAAGGATATGAAGTGCTTCGTCCGGTGACGACAACCAATAGCACCAAGGTTACATTTTCCTTCAACACCTCCAATTGCAGTAAAGGCGTAGCCGTTGAAGTGTCTTCGACGGCAAACTTTAGTAGTCGTACGGAAGTAGGAAGAGTATACGCCACGGGAGAATATACCTTTACTGCTCACGTGCCATCTCCCGCAGGTCAGCAGGTGTATTATCGCATCGTAGACCTTGCAACTATGAATGTGATTATTACAGGACAACCATTTACACTTTCTTCGAGTGTCGTTCCAACTCCCACTCCAGGCACGATTGCTCCCGATGATGAACGCTTATACGAAGTCTCCTATATTGTTTTTGGCGTTGAAGAATACCATGCAGATTATGGGATGTATCCAACCGATATCACGTGGGCAACAATTGGCAAGTACATGAGTAACGACCTCGAGCTGGTCGATCCTGCCGGTGGCGCGTATGGATACGCCGTAAATGCCGATCGCACCAAATACCATGTATGGGCAAAGCTTAGCGCTTATTCGAATTGGCTCACGGAAGATTCAGATTTTAATTCAGCAGCAGTAAATTGGGGGCCACGTCCCGTCGATGGAACCAAAGAAGTATGCAATTCCAGCTATAATTCTTGTATCTTTGACATCGATTCATCTTTGCTTGAGTCAGCCAGAAGCAAGGCGCGCGACGCCAAGCGTATCAGTGATGTAAGTCAAATCCGCACGGCCATCGAACTCTATTACGACGACCATGGACAATATCCTTCCGATATTACTGATTCGAAGGTGGTAATCTACTTTGCGAGCGGCACTACACCAAAAGACCCTACGACAAATGCAATATATGGCTATGCCCACAACTCCACGCTCACAAAGTACCAGGTCTGGACGACGCTAGAAGTTAATAACACCAGCGCATTATCATTCGATGCCGATGTCCCAGCCTACTCAAACGGCTGGGGTCCTCGCGCTATCAATGGCGATGACTCAATGTGCAGTACCAACACCACGACCTGCATCTTTGACTTGGGTATTCTGTAAGCTCTCCAATCTTTGATTTTTTGGCCAACTTCTGCTATCCTGCCATAGTATTTTTTAGTCTGGGCGACTAGTTCAGTGGTAGAACGCGTTCCTGATAAGAACGAGGTCGTAGGTTCGATTCCTACGTCGCCCACTTTCTTCTTTCTCTTCTTCTTTGGTATACTACATGTATGCTACAAGAACCAACCGATCTTCCGACCGACAAACCTTACATGCCCGGCACGCCGGGGAAGGATTTTCGCTCGACGAAGCGAGAGGCGCTCAATGTCCCTGCCTCCAAACTTCCCCTCGTCGAGGAGCCGGCACATCCCAATGATTTTCGACAGTCATTCCACTGGCGTGTATTTCGCATCATCGCGGAGTTCGTGGACGGATGGCAGTTTTTGGGAGATTACAAAAAGATGGTCACGTTCTTTGGCTCGGCCCGCTTCAAAGAAGATAGCCCATGGTATCAAGAGGCGCGCAAACTCGGCCATGGCCTCGCGGAACTGGGCTTTGATGTGGTGACGGGCGGGGGACCGGGCATCATGGAGGCCGCCAACCAGGGTGCGCACGAGGTCCATGAGCATTCCGGCGCCTCGATGGAAAACCATAACAAGAAAGTTGGAGACTCCATCGGCCTCAACATCAAGCTTCCGTTTGAGCAGCGCATCAATCCGTACGTAGACAAGGCGGTGGCATTTCACTATTTTTTCGTCCGGAAAGTCATGCTCTCGTATTACGCCCAAGCGTATATTTTCTTCCCGGGAGGATTTGGGACGCTCGATGAGGTCTTCGAAATCATCACGCTCATCCAAACCAAAAAGATCACCAGCCACAGCCCCGTGATCTTGGTGGGCAAAGCGTTCTGGGCACCCCTCTTGCAATGGATCGAGCAGGGGGTCTATGAGCAATTCAGTGCCATTGACCAAGGGGACATGAAGATTTACAATCTCGTGGATAGCGCTGAAGAAGCGCTTGAGATCATCAAAAAATCTCCTGAACGCACAGAGTTCTAATGGGCCGTTAGCTCAGCGGTAGAGCACCTCATTTGCAATGAGGGGGTCAGCGGTTCAAATCCGCTACGGTCCACTTCTTCGCTAAAGCTACGAAGTGCAAGCACAAGATATCTTACAGGGCTTAAACCCCAAACAACAAGAAGCGGTAACGGCCATCGAGGGGCCGGTTTTAATCTTGGCTGGTGCGGGCTCGGGTAAAACGCGCGCGCTTACCCATCGCATGGCGTACTTGATCGCCTCCGGCGTCAGACCCGAAAATATCTTGGCAGTGACGTTTACCAATAAGGCCGCCGGGGAGATGAAAGAGCGCGTGGCAAAGCTCTGCGGCCACTCATCATTGCCGCTGGTCGGCACGTTTCATTCAGTTTGCTTGCGCATGCTCCGGCAAGATATCGAAAAACTTGGCTATAGCCGAAACTTTGTCATCTATGACAGTGACGATCAGCAATCGTTGATCAAAACCACGATGCTGGATGCGGGACTCGATATTAAGAAATGGAGCCCTAAAAGCATGCTGGGTGCCATCTCTGACCTCAAGAGCGAGCTCATCGGCCCTGAAGAATTCGAGCGCAAAGCCAACGGCTTTAAAGAAACTACGGTCGCCAGCGTCTATGGCGCGTACCAGGCCGCGCTCACCTATGCCAATGCGCTGGACTTTGATGATCTCATCATGACAACCGTCCGGCTTTTGCGAGAGCATCCCGACACGCTTGATAAATACCAGGAACTTTTCAAATACCTCATGATCGATGAGTACCAGGACACCAATCACGCTCAGTATGCGTGGGCGAACTTGCTTGCCAAAAAATACCGCAACATCGCGGTCGTGGGGGATGATGCCCAGTCAATCTACGGGTGGCGCAAAGCCGATATCCGCAACATTCTTGATTTTGAAAAAGACTATCCTGACGCGAAGATCATCCTCCTTGAGCAAAACTACCGCTCCACGCAGACCATCCTGCACGCCGCCAATAGCATCATCGGCAACAACAAGAATCAGAAACAAAAAAACTTGTGGACCGAGAATCATGGCGGCAATCACATTACGATCAAAGAAGCTCATGATGTTGCTGAAGAGGGGGAATATGTCATCAGTAACCTCAAGCCCGGAGCCACGATCTTGTATCGCACCCACGCACAATCCCGAGCCATTGAAGAGGCTCTGGTCCGCCACGGGATCGCGTACCACATTCTTGGCGGCACCAAATTCTACGAGCGACGCGAGATCAAAGACATCCTAGCATACCTGCGCCTCATGATAAACCCGGATGATACGGTAAGTTTTCGGCGTGTGTGTAATACACCGCCCCGTGGATTGGGGCCGGTGGCAATCAAAAAGAAAACTGAGCCGTATCAAAAATTCGTCGCATTCTTGGAAGAACTGCGCGCAGAAATAAAAAAACCGCTCGCGGAATTCGTCCGGCATGTCATTGCCAAAACAAAGTACGAAGCATATATCCGAGACCGCACCACCGAGGGTGAAGAGCGATGGGAAAATGTGAAAGAACTACTGACCGCGGCCGCCGGAAAGGATCTCGAAGCATTCCTCGAAGAAGTCGCTTTGATTCAAGAAACCGACAAATTAAAGGGCGATCACGCCACGGTCAACCTCATGACCCTGCATTCCGCCAAAGGCCTGGAGTTCCCGCTGGTTTTTATCATCGGTATGGAAGATGGGGTATTCCCGCACTCGCGAAGCCTTTTCGACCCTATCCAGCTCGAGGAAGAGCGGCGGCTGTGCTATGTCGGAGTTACCAGGGCACGGGAAGATCTCCATCTGATCTTTTGCCGCCAGCGGGCGCTGTATGGGAGCACCCAGATCAACCCACCATCGCGATTTATCTTTGAAATCCCGGAAAGCCTCGTCAAATTCATTCCCGCCGAAGGAAGCGGAGGCCAAGACTATGTCATACGTTACTAAACCTAAAAAATCTCTCGGCCAGCATTTTCTGGCCGACGCCAATATTCTAGAAAGCATCGCTCAAGCCGCAGAGATACAGCCCGGTGAGACCGTCATAGAAGTCGGGCCGGGAACGGGAACGCTTACCGATACGCTTCTGGCGGCGGGTGCGCATGTGATTGCCATTGAAAAAGACGCTGTATTAGCCGCTGAACTCAAAGAAAAATATAAAAATAATAAAAACATAGAGATTATTCATGATGACATCTTGACTTGGAACATTGAAAATTCAATGAAAATTGAAAATTTAAAATTTAAAATTGTCGGAAATATACCGTATTACTTAACAAGTCATTTAATCAGAACCGTCCTGCAAGAATGGCCACAACCAAAGCTCATCGTTTTCATGGTGCAAAAAGAAGTTGCGAAGCGCGCGACCGCAAAACCTCCCGAGATGAACATGCTTGCAGTTTTGATCCAATTTTATACTACTCCAACTATCATAAAGATTGTAAAAGCCGGCAGTTTTCATCCCAGGCCCAGGGTTGACTCGGCTATTATTCGGCTGGTGCCGAGGCATGAAGCGTGGAATAGGAAGCATGAAGCATTTTTCAAGATAGCCGGAGATGGTTTCAAACATCCCCGTAAAAAACTGTCCAGCAATCTCTCTCGCGAGCTTTTAGAAGCCGCGGGAATTGATCCAAATCGCCGCGCGGAAACACTCACCCTTGACGAGTGGAAAACTCTCGCAAAAATCTAGCAATCATATGCTATACTTAGCGCATGTCGCTGAAGCTTAAATTGCTGCTTTTTGCTGTAGTGCTTGGCGCACTCGGGCTTTCGTATCGTGCGATCTCCAAGGTCAGTCTTGGTCTTCCCGGAAGCCGTAATCTTGCCGCGAACGTCGTGCTCCCACTGGATGCTCCTGATGCTGATCACGACGGCATCCCCGATGACGAGGAGGCACAGCATGACACCGATCCCTTCAAGGCCGATAGTGATGAGGATGGATATCTTGACGGGGAAGAAGTGCTCTCCGGTTTTAGTCCGACGGAAAAAGACACGAAGAAAGAACAAGAAGAGAAGAAAAAAAAGGGGAACCTCACTCTGACCTACCTCGAAAATATTATCGGCGGTGCGCTGGCAGGAGACTTGGATCCCAACAATCTCGAAACCTATACTGATAACTTGAATCTTACCGCGCTGGGGCTCCTTGATCGACTGCCTGATAAACTAACTCCTCCACCAACACGTCGCACGCTCACGGTCTTGGACAGCGATGATGCCGAAGAGCAAGAATACTTAGCGAACGCGGCTAAGTTTGTCAATTTTATTCCACCGCTCAATTTGTCATTTGAACGCATGGTCGCAAACACAAAGGACACTGGAGGATCGCAGGCGATCCAAATGTGGAAAATGCTGAGCACAATGTTTGACACGGCGGGAAGCAGGATTAATGCCCTGCCCGTCCCACAGGAATTCGTTGCTTGGCATGAAGAAGCGATAACGACGCTCGGGCGCGGCTCACGGCTCTACGATGCGCTTGGAAAGCTCAAAGAAGATCCACTCCTGGCCATGGCTTCACTTGATACGGTCCCGGATTTTATGGAACGCATGATGAAGCTGTCCGATGACCTTAATGCCCTCATGATTGCCAAAAATCATTCTCTACGTGTCCACCCTCCAATAATTTTAAATGTCCCAAAGAAAAAATAAAATTATCATCCCTGCAATGATTGCCGCGATGCTCATCGGGCATGTAGCTGCAACCCATATCCCTACAGCAAAAGCAGTTTTTGGTATTGGGGATATCGTACTGGATACCAAGGCCTGGTTCGAAACCATCGATCAGAAGCTTGGGGCAAATGCCGCGAAGATTGCCTCGAAAGAAGTTGCCCGCATGCTCCGCACCCTCATCATCCACGCGATGGACGGCGGGCCGACATTTGTAACGAACTGGCGCAATCACTCGCGCAAGAGCCTGGATGGCGGAGGAACGATCGCTCGCAATCTGATCGGAGAAGCGGCGTTTGGCGTCGATGGAGATCCGACGAGCGCCACCCTGTGCAATTTTTTCCGAGATTCAATCGGCAGTAAATTTAACGCGAAACCGGTTGATAAAGCTTTTGCGGATATCTCACGGGCATATCGCCTTGACGATGCGGGCACGTATAAACTTTTGACCAAGTGCACCTTGCCAACGACAATTTCAATTGGCGGAGTACAGAAACCATTTGAGATTAAGAATTTTCAAGACTCTTTTGAGGGAGGATGGCCAGTCTTTGAAAAACTCCTTGAGCCCAACAATAACTACTTTGGGGTATTGTCTATCACGGCCGCGGAGATCGGTAAGCAGCGCGAAGCACAAAAGCAATCGGCGCTCAATGAAGCCATTTCAGGTGGGGGATTTCTCTCGACCATTACCAAGAGTGGGCAAATCAAGAGTCCTGGAAAGCTCATTGGCGATACGGTAAGTAAACAGGTTGGGAGTATTTTCGATTGTCTCAATACCGTCATTTCATTTTCTTCCCTTGGGGTATGCATCACGGATTTCTCGATAATTGCCAACCAGGTGACTAATTTTCGCAACATCGCCGAATCCGCCGGGCTTCTGGATGATGAAAAAAGCGACGATGGAGACGCTGGCGATCCCGTGCCAACACCTGAAGTCGGGCCACCGGTCTGTGATAAAGCGTGTGGGGACGCTGCAGAAGCCACCTGCAACATGGATCCAAGCGTCAATAGCTCTATTCTCTACGAAGTATGCTTTAACCAAACATTTGATGAATGCAAGATAGAAATGTGCCAAGCGCAGTAATACTCATGAGATCTAAGAGAATAAAAACAGCCATCGTTGCGCTACTCTTGCTCGCGATGCTCATCACACCGTTGGCGAGTGCGCAGGCGGGATCTTGGACTGATTATGTGACAGGAATATTAAAAGACGCTGCATGTGCAACGCCACTGGCAATTCTCAATCTAGAGGGGTGCGTTCTTCCGCCTCTTCTCAGCATCGTAGGAACTATGGTTTCATGGTCAGCTGCTTTGCTGAATTGGCTTTTGGGGGCAAGCCAAGCTTTAGCGGCTCCCGATATCATCAGGTCATCGTGGGTAATTTTTAGAGATTTCGTGAATATGTTTTTTATCCTCGCACTGATTATCATGGCATTTGGCACAATCTTCAATGTTAAAAACTATACGTTTAAAGAATTGTTTCCTCGATTTCTTTTCTCCGCACTGCTCATCAACTTTAGCTTAGAGATTGGCGTGTACGTACTGCGGGTTGCGAACGGTCTGGCTAGCGTATTTCTTGCCACCATCGGCGATGTCGGTGCCCGCCTTGCTGATGGACTCTTAATAACCAAAATAGCTTCACCGGAAGGCTTATCGGGAACTGCTGCGGCGGCACTAAAAGGAGTAGCTAGTGGGCCCGGGACTGCGATCACCATGCTTGCGTTCCTCGTATTCCTTATCATCATTTTGGGAACATTTTTGGCAGCGTCGATATTTATTCTTGCCCGCATTGTGGTCATTTGGTTTCTGCTTATCGTATCGCCGGTTGCGTGGTTTGGGTACACCTTACCGAGCCTACGGGCTGAGACGTGGAGTAAATGGTGGAAGGCATTTATCAGCTGGTCGTTTTTCCTCCCGACGTACTTATTTTTCATCATGTTCGCCTCTATTTTGTTGAGTGCGAAGAAGACTGTTGGCCTTACCGTTGGAGGATATGATAATACTCTTGCAGCCGGGGACTATGCTAAGGCATTCTTCGAGGTTATCGGCCTCACCGATCTCCTCTTTTTTATTCTAGTCATTATCGTACTCTTAGGAGGTATCGCAGCGTCTTTTAAAATCGGAGGGCTTGCCGCCAATGGCGCGGGGGCGGTCATGAGCTTTGCGCATGGGAGAGTGAAAGCGCTCCCAATTTTCCCCACAAAAGGAGCGGGTGGAAAGTGGGTAGGGAGAAGTATCGGCGATTGGGAGGGGGGCGCCAAGCAGCTTGGTTCTAGAATCCTGAAGTCCGGAATACCGCCAATCCTACCGGGAGTTGGAAAAATTCCCGGTATTCTTCGAGCGTTATGGACCGGGCAAGAGGGGCAAGAAGTGGCGGAGAAGGCAGTTGGCCAGAGCCTTCAGAGCACGCTTGGGTATGGCAACCTTGCTGAAGGAATGAAAGCTGAAAAAGCCGCGATTGATCATGCGCGTGAGATGCTTAAGCATGACCCGAAATTCACAGAAAAACTTCGGGACGCAAAATTAAAAGCAGACCTAGGAGAGGGAACTGATCTCATTGATGGGTTCAATAGAATGAACTTTGAAACGATTGCCGAGTATCAGGAGCTTGCTGCAAAAGGCATGCTTTCTCCACAAGCATTGCGTGCCTTTGGCACAAAAATCGGTGATCGTAACTCAGATGCCATGAAAGACGTGGGAGAGGCTCTTGCAAAATCAAGTTTCGGCGGATGGAAAGAAGAAGATATTTCTGAATTCTTAAAAGCGAAAGAAGATGGGCCTTACGACATCAAAGGCATGAAGGGCGCTAGAAAGAAAGGCCATGAATGGCTCATTTCTGACGATGGAAAACGAAGAATGCTTGGGCATGAATCTATAACCCTTGACGTGGTGAATCAAATGGCGAAGGATTATGGACCAGACTCAAACGAGATGCGTGGAGCTCTTCGCGAAATAGCCACAAAGCGAGCTGATCTTGCCGGAGAGTACAAAGCAATAGCGAAAGCAAAGGCCGAAGGAAGGGAATCCGCCACGGATGCTGAAGTCACAACTGCTACTCAGGAAGTTATTGAAGACAAAACAGAACACGAATTAATGAGTATGAGTAAGATCGCTTTTGGGCAGGAGAGATTCATGCAAGCGGTATTAGGAAAACTTGAAAGCCTGCAATCAAAAGTCCCCATGGGAGAATACGAAGATAAGTTCGATGCAGGTGCTATGGCAAAATACGTCCAAGGCATGCGGTCAGCGGGCGCGAGCGTCACAGATTTTCAAGAAAAAATGCAGGATTTGACCAACGCACTCGGAAAAAATCGTGACGAACTTACGGTAAAAATACGTAACGCAGAAGGTAGAATTGAAGAAAGATCGATACATAACTATAAGGAGGCCCTCGATATGGCCGCAAGCGAGAAGAAAGAGTGGGACATCAGGCGTCAAATTGCGGCTGATGAAAGACGTGATGATGCAAAGTTTGCCCGAGGGACTCGAGGACGCGGACCTAGAAGAACCACATGACATCCTACACCATCTACATCCCCGGAGAAGTTGATCTCCAAGAGATACTCCAAAGCCCATTGATCTGGAAAGAATTTCAGCAACGCTGGGCGGTCGGCTCCCCGCGGCTCTCGGATTTGCTTTTCGGAGTCGACACAATGAACAAGATGATCGATATCAGCGTAGATTTCGAGCTGACCGATGAGCAGACCGCCAATGTATCTCGCGCGGTACGTGATATTGCGCTAGGCTATGTGTATATTGGCGATTTGGCCGCGGTGTTGCAAAAGCAACTTGGCATTGAGCAAAAGATTGCTTCGGAAATTGGTGGGAGCGCGTTGGAAATCCTCCGTCCCTGCATGGATGAAATCAAGAAAATCCAGCTCGCACGCTTTCGAAATCGTATCGAGCAAGCGGCGACAAAGCCGATAGATCAGCCGAAGCAGGAAAACACAAGCAATATTATTAACTTACGAAAACCATGAGATTCCACGTCCCACAATTCATCGAAAAAGAAAACAAAATCATCGGGCCGTTGACACTCCGGCAATTCCTTTGGCTATTGATTGGCGGAGGGCTGTTCTTGATCGTAAAGATTTTTCTTTCGGGAATGCCTTTGATAATAGCCCTGGTGGTGATCGCCGCACTTTCCCTGGCCATGGCATATGCTAGAATCAATGATGTATCCCTGCCGCGCTACACGCTGATGGCATTTAACTTTCTGATCATGGGAAAGCGCTATACCTACACGAAAGAAGAAAACGAAAATATTACATGGCAAAAAAAATAGGCTCTAACACCAAGCAATTTGTAGACATCGCCGATGTGCGAGGCTCATTAGTCCTGCTCAAAGACGGCTCACTTCGCTCAATTATTTCCGTCGAGTCGGTGAACTTTGATCTCAAGTCTCCTGACGAGCAGACCGCGATCCTGCAGGGATTCCAGAGCTTGGTCAACGCGCTCGATTTCCCGCTCCAGATCGTGGTCACGTCACGCACGCTCGATCTCAGTAATTATTTAGAGCTCCTGGAAGTTACCCAAACAAAACTTACCAACGAGTTGCTCAAAACCCAACTCACCGAATACGCAAAGTTCATCCAAGACCTCACGAAGCTTGCCAATGTCATGGAAAAGAAATTCTATGTCGTCGTACCATATCATGCCATCGAGGCGGTTAAGAATAACACCGGTTTTTTGGGAAAATTAAAAGACCTCTTCTCCGCCACTCGCCATGCTGCGGCGCTCACGGAAGAAAACGAGAAACAATATGGCAAGCAGGTTGAGCAGCGGGTTGCTGTCGTGTTGTCGGGGCTTTCGCCGCTTGGCGTGAAAACAAAGCTTCTCGAACACGACGAGCTCTTGCAAATCTTCCAGCGCCTCTATAACCCGGGACAAGTTCTCCCCACATAAACCCAATGGATACCACTCCCCAAGAAAAAACAGTTGATGAAATCCTTGCTCCCTCGGCGGTCTCGCTGGGAGCAAACGACATGCAAATCGGCGAAAAGTACGTACGGACGATTTTTGTCGCCACCTATCCACGCTATCTCAATACCGGATGGTTTGCGCCCATTATCAACTTAGACAAGGAATTTGACGTTGCTTTTTTCATCCACCCGGAAAATTCCGCCGAGGTACTTAAAAAACTTCGCGACCAGCTTGGCCGTCTTGAAGCGGAAGCTATGGAAGAACAAGCCGCGGGAAAAGTGCGCAACCCGGCACTCCAGACCGGGATTAACGACATTGAGGAACTGCGGGATGCGCTCCAGCAGGGAACGGAGAAATTTTATCAGGTCGGCTTGTATATCACGCTGTACGGCAAGACGCAGCAAGACCTGAATGAGCTTGAAAGCTCAATCCGTGGGACCCTCGAAGCCCAGCTTATTTACACGAAGCCGGCAACATTCCGCATGAAGGAAGGCTTTGTCTCAACCTTGCCGTTGGGATTGGACAAACTGAACATCCAAACGTCTCTTAATACCGAGCCGCTTTCTTCGATGTTTCCGTTTGTTTCGTATGATTTATCGCTGGATCGGGGCATTTTGTACGGGATCAACTTGCACAACAATTCTCTCGTGCTGTTTGACCGCTTTTCGCTTGAGAATGCCAACACGATCATCCTCGGCAAATCAGGAGGAGGGAAAAGCTACACGATAAAACTTGAGATCCTACGAAGCCTGATGTTTGGCACCCAGGTGTTCGTGATCGACCCGGAGAACGAATACAAATACCTCTCGGACATGGTGGGGGGGACTTCCGTGCGCATCTCAATCTCCTCTGAAGATCACCTCAACCCCTTTGATCTCCCCAAGCCTCGCGCCGATGAGACGCCGGCCGATGTGCTGCGCTCGCACATCGTTGACTTGGGAGGATTCTTTAAGCTTCTCATGGGAACTATCACTCCTCAAGAAGATGGGATTCTCGACGAGGCGATCCGGCAAACGTATGCTTCACGCGACATCACCGCTACTTCTGATTTCTCGAAAATCGAACCTCCGCTGATGTCGGATTTCCAAAGCGTCCTCTCCGGCATGGAGGGAACCGAGTCACTGTTGCTGCGAATCAAAAAATATACCGAGGGAAGTTTTTCGGGCTTTCTGAATAACCCCACCAATGTACGCCTCGATAACCAATTAATAGTCTTTTCCATCCGGGATATGGAAGATGAGCTGAAGCCGGTCGCCATGTATCTGGTGCTGAATTTTATCTGGAGCCAGGTTCGCTCGGAAATACGCCAGCGGTTGCTGATCGTTGACGAAGCGTGGCTCATCATGCGCTACGAGGCGGGAGGACTTTTTCTTTTCAATATTGCCAAACGCGCGCGGAAATACTACCTTGGGCTTACGGCGGTCTCCCAGGACATCCCGGACTTTATGAGTTCGCAATACGGCAAGCCGATTATTACCAACTCATCGCTCCAGATCCTCCTGAAACAGTCACCGACAACGATTGATCTGGTAAAAGACACGTTCCACCTCACGGATGCTGAGAAATTCTTCTTGCTGGAGGCGCAGGTGGGACATGGGCTTTTCTTCGCTGGAAACAGCCATGTGGCAATTCGGATCATTTCCTCCTATGCTGAAGATCAGATCATTACGTCCGACCCGCGCCAAATCCTCGATATCGAGGCGGCAAAGCGCGAGCTGGCGGAACAAGCTTCATAATCCATGGATGCACAAGACAACATCTACTCATTCCAACTTGCGCAAGAGCGGCGGCGGGCGCAGCTTCAGGGCGCCGAAGACCAGGAACAAAAACGCCAAGAACAAGCTGATCAGAAGCTTTTTAGGAGCGTCTTGAAAATTTCGATTATTTTGGACGCGATTGATATCGTATCACTCGGCACGATCGGCTGGTTTATTGGATGTATTGGAGATCTTTACCTCTACAAAAAAACTGGCCAATCAAAAGCCGGGCGCGCGCAAAAGAAAAAAATCATCATCGCGATCGTGGGAGAGAAAATTCCGATCGTAAATATTTTGCCCTTGAGGACGATTATGGCAATATTCTCAAACCCCAAAATTATGGCAAAAATTGCTCAGCGACTGCAGACTGCCAGTAAAATTCTCAACGTCGCCGCTAAAATCCCGACACCGATCGCCCCAGAGCTCAAAGCCGCATCAAAAGTCGTAAATCTAGCAAATAGGAGAACTCAGATGGGGGCTCGAATGCTTAATACAAATGTAACTAATAAAGCGGCATGAAAAACATCATGAAATTCATGCTCTTGCTCTTCGTGGTTGCCGGGGTTTCCTTTGGCGCTTCGCTTGGGTTCAGTCAATGGCGCGACGCGAGGGTCACTGACAACCTGGACGCCAATGTGCTGCGCAGATTCGAAGGCCGAGAACCTCAACCAACGGAAAAAGGCTCGATCAAGCTGACAACCGAGGAGGCGAGTTTTTTCCACGTCATACCCAACAAACAAGAAATTCGCTACTATCATGCCCGGACGGGCCAGATCAAATCTCTATCGTCGGCCAGGACAGCAAAGCCCGCCCTACTCGCCACGATCAAGCCGCGCGCGAGCGATCTCACGTGGTCACCTGATGGCACGGAAATCATCGCATCGTATGGTACCGAGCGAATCTATGTGAACGTGACGGCCAGCACGCAGACCAAGCTCGACGCAAATATCCTCAATCCAAAATTCGGACCGGTATCTGATTCGGTTGCCTATCTTTATTTCGATAAAAAAACAGAGGCCGGGGTGATCAGCATCGCGGACTCGCAGTTTAAGACCTTTAAGAATCTTCTCAAGACACGCCTGAGCACCTGGGAGATCCAGTGGGCCGATGAGCGCAAACTTTCACTTCTTGCCGCGCCGCCCTCCTCGCGCCTACAATCCCTCTACCTCCTCACCATCGATCAGGAAGGGCTGGATATACTCATCGACTCAAAGACTGACATCGAAACGAATTGGTCGCCCGACGGGCAACACCTTCTGTACTCCCGGAAAACGCAAAACGGGATCGAGCTATTCTTACTTGATCTTGCCACGCGAGCCGAAAAGCCACTCGAAATATCAAGTATGGCATCGAAATGCGGATGGACCTCTGATAGTAGCACGCTGTATTGCGGAGTCCCGGAAAAAGACTCTGACGATGCTATACTGAAAATTTCGATGACGGGTACTCAAGAAAAAATCTTTGCCCCCGCCGATGCGGGATTTGTAGATGCACGAAATATCGTATACATTCCGATCCAAAACGCATTGCTTTTCAAGAACTTCAAAGACGGGCGGCTCTATCTTTTATCGCTGGCCAAATAAGGCGCGCCATCAAAAGCGTGACCAACAATTCGGTAGCGACCGTGTTCCAAGCGGCGGCAGTCGCGCCATATTGGGGGATGAATAGCAGATTTAAGAGGACGTTGATCGCGGCACCGCACCCATAGATCCATATTCCTTTCCGTTGAAGATCAAGCGCGATGATCGCGCTCCCAAAAAGATTTCCAAAGAAAATAATACCGATCGAAATGCTTAAGATTCGCAATAACGGCACCGCCGCGCTAAATGCCGCATCTCCGATCAGAGCAATGATGGGATTCGCAAAAACAACCAACGCAACCACGGTGAGGGTCGCACCCGCGCCAAGCCTTCGCGCAGCGCGAAAAAAAACCGGTCGGAATTCGCTTGAACGAAAAGCGAATTTTGATAAAAGCGGCATGATGAGTCCCACATACATCGCGGGGAAAAATATCACGACTTCCAGCACTTTATAGGCCACGGAGTACATCCCGACTTCAGCCTCACTGCTCATCACCGAGAGCATGACGGTATCGATTTTAAAATAGACCAGGGTAAACACTAACGATGCCGCGATAGGAAACGCCGAGCGCAACATGCCCTTCCAATACACGACATCGATCTTGAGATGAAATGGTATGATGTGGCGCGCGGCGACCACCGTGATGACCATGTGAATTACTTCCGCCACCACGTTAATCCATAGGACGGGGATTAACGCCACCATACCGTACTTCAAGAGCACCAGGAGCCCCCCAAGCTGAATCCCGCGCGTTATAAAGTCTCCTACGGCTACCACGCCCAGACGCAAATGCTTTTGAAATACTCCCATGAGCACCTGCGTGATCGACTGCGCCGCGGTCGCCAGAATGACGATCAATATCCCCATCGTTACGACGCTTCCGTACCCAACCAATGGCAGGAGCGCCACGGCGACCGCAGTAGTTACTCCGATCAATACCAAGCGAAGCGTGACAAGCAGGCCCGTGATGCGCGCTTCATCGGCTCCTTCACGAGAAATTTCACGCGTCAACAGTGTGCCGATGCCCATATCAGCGGCGATAGAGACAAAAAAGAGATACGCGTAGATCGTACTGTATTGGCCAAACCCCTCCGGCCCCAGTTGCCTCGTTAGAATCGCGAGGATGATTAACCCGAGCGTGTTGACCGCCGCGCGCGAAAAAAAGGCAATGCCAAAATTGCGCGAGATACTGCTCATCAGGAAGACGCCAGCTTGATGATAATTCTCCGATTCGGTTCTACGCCGATACTTTCTGTCTGGAGCGAGGTATACGAAGCGAGCTTCGTATGAAGTAGCTTACGCTCGTGGGCGCTCATGGGAGCGAGCGCTTCAGATACCCCCTTGGCGAGCACTCGCTGTGCGGCTTCGTCGGCAAGCTCAAAAAGTTTGATAATATGAGATTTTCGATAATCATCGACATCCAGAAAAAAATCCGGCATGGCATGCTCAGCCATCCGGCGCGCACTGAGAAGCCGCACGATATGCTCAAGCGCGTAGAGGTGTTCGCCGCGAGCTCCGATCAATGAAGTGAGGGGCTGCGAGGAAGCGATGCGAATCATCGGGAATAGGTCTTCAGTCCACGAACAGCCCGCCTCAAAGCCCGCTCGGGCAAGGATTTCCTCGGTCGTGGAAAGGATGATTTGTCGCGGATCCATGGGGATTATTGATATCTGCGCCGGATATACACCAGCTCAAAGATAGCAAACGCCGTCGTGGTAATCCAGTAGAGGACGAGTCCCGCCGGCAAGCTCCACGAGATGACGACAATCATCACCGGAAAGATATACATCATCTGTTTCGTCATCTTCGCCGCGGCATCGTTGACCCCCGCGACCGGAGTCTTCTGCAGGCGTGTCGTCAAATATGACTGCACCCCTTGAAGGACACCGGCAATGATCGCCATAACGGGATACTTCTGGGCGAGGTCGAGAAAACCCAATCCGATATTCCCCAAGCTCCCCGGGTTATGAACGAAGGAATAGAGGCCGGAAAGATTTTCCGGTTTAACGCCATTAATGAAAACTCTATATAATGCCCAGATCACGGGAAGCTGGATTAATATCGGAAGGCATCCACTGAGCGGGTTCACCTTGTGCTCCTTCCAGAGCGCCATTTGAGCCTGCGCCAGTCCCTGCTTATCGCCCTTGTGCTTTACTTGCAGTCCCTGAATCTTTGGCTGGATCTCCGCCATCGCTTTTTGAGATCGCAGCGCTTTGAGCGAGAGGGGAATAAACACGATCCTGATGAGAATCGTGAGGAGGATGATCGCAACTCCAAGGTCATGTCCGGGAATGGTATTATAAATCCCGACCAAAAGGTTAAACAGGGGGCGATAGAGGATTTCATTGAAAAGAAACATCATGGGTGGCAGGTAAGTAATCGTCGGACACTCGCAACCCCTCCGTCAACCAGTCCAAGGCGCCGGAGTGAGCGGATCGAGTACTCAGAACACGAAAGTTCATAGCGACAACCGCCGGTTGGACCAAAGGCGGTATGGAGCAGCGGAGAAATCATAGCTTGATAGGCTCGGATGAGAAAAATAATAACTTGACTCATAAATTTTTTGATGTGTGCTGCAGATCCTCCTTGATTTCTTGAAACCTTTTACCTACGATAGAAGGCAGGGCGATGATCGCGATGCCGGGCCCTGTGGAGAATGTGTGGATCGTGCGAATTGCTTCTCGAAGTCGCCGCTTGATGAGATTTCGCTGGACCGCTTTGGCCGCCACTTTCTTGGAAACCACAACTCGAAAGCTCTTTGATGGCTTGATAACTACGTACTTCACGTAGACAAGCGCTTCCGCCCCTTGGCGCGTCTTCGCGAGAGAACTTTCTTCCCATTCTTCGTGAGCATGCGCTTTCGGAATCCGTGAGTAGCTTTACGCTTTTTCTTTTTGGGCCGATAGAGTGTTATTTTCATATATGTAGAGTATCACTTTTTTAAGTAATAGTCAAAAATAGCAGCCTATGAACATGTTATCAACTTCATCATCGTTCCCAGTCTTCCTCCCTTCACCTATACTACCTTTATGACGAACGAGGAGTTATGGAAAATCGTACTGACGGAAATGGAGCTCTCCTTATCGCGGGCAAACTTCACGACATGGTTCAAAGGAACGAATCTCCTGGCCAACGCGAACGGCTGCATGATGGTGAGCGTCCCCAATGGATTTATCAAGGAGTGGCTTGAGAACAAGTTCAATAAACAGATCTTTCACATCATCAGGCAACATCATCCCGAAGTCCGGGAAATTAAGTACACCATTGGCATGTCGCGCCCCGAAGCGGTTTTGAGTAAGCGTGACTTCGTCCAGTTCATCCCGGAACAACTCGTAAAAGAAGCCGCTCCGGAAGACGTTAACGCGGTGACGAACTTCAACAAACGCTATACATTTGATTCATTCGTCGTTGGGCCAAACAACGAACTCGCCCATGCCGCAAGCCTCGCGGTCGCTAAAAAGCCGGGGCATCTCTATAATCCCTTGTTTTTGTATGGCGGCGTAGGGCTTGGCAAAACCCACCTGCTCCAGGCAACCGGGAATTATATCGCGCACACGATGCCGGAGAAGAAAATGTGCTACATTTCCACCGAGCGGCTCGTAGCTCAAATCGTAGAGTCATTTAAGAATAGGACTACTGAGCACTTGAAGCAGAAATTCCACGGACTTGATGTGTTGGTCGTGGATGATATCCAGTTTCTTTCGGGGAAAACCACGACCCAGGATATTTTCTTTTCGATATTCAATGAGCTTTACGCGAAAAATCGGCAGATTATTCTTTCTTCAGACCGGCCACCAAGCACGATTGCCGCACTCGAAGAGCGGCTCCGCTCGCGTTTTGAGGGCGGCATGATCGCCGATATCGGCATCCCGGAATATGAGACCCGTCTTGCGATTCTCGCCATGAAGGCAAAGGAAAAGAATTTTGAGATTGATGCTGAGTCACTTGACTATATTGCTTCAAATATCCAGAAAAATATCCGAGAACTCGAAGGCGCGCTCAACCGCATCATCGCATTTGGGCAGATTTACAACAAAACCCCAGCACTCAAAGAAATCAAGCAGCTCCTCGGCACCTACGTGAATGCCCCGTATCGAAAGCCCACCTCTCAATCAGTCATCAAGTCCGTAGCGGACTTTTATCGCATCGCCCAAACCGACCTGGTAAAGCGCAGCCGCCGCAAGGAAGTGGTGCGTCCACGCCAAATCGCCATGTTTTTACTCCGTGAAGAAGTGAAGTACTCATTCCCGGAAATCGGCGCAAGGCTGGGCGGGCGCGATCATTCAACGGTGATCCATGCATGCACTAAGATCAAAGAAGAAGAGCTTAATAATGACACTACCCGGCAAGAATTAAATCTGATCAAAGAGCGTATTTATCAAAATTTTGAAACTGCGTGAAATGTTAATAACTACTATCCACATCACTATCAACACGAGCACCCACAGTAATTTATGTTAATAATAACTAAGTAACTCTCACTAATTCATCCTTATCCACTATCTTATCCCTTCTTATAGTAGTATATAATATATCTATGAAGATAATAATAAACCAAAATAAATTACAACTTGCTGTGCGTTCCGTGGAACGAGTGGTTTCGAAAAACGTTTCACTCCCGATTCTAAACACGATTCTTATTAAAACCGAAGGGGGACGCGTGAAGCTTACCACCACAAATTTAGAAGTCGGCATTCATTACTTTATCGGCGCTAAAATCGAGGAAGAAGGGGTGATTGCGGTGCCGGCGCGCGTATTCTCTGAGTTTATCGGGAATATCCAAGATGAAAAAATAACTCTGAGCACCGAGCGGAATACCTTACTGGTAAATTCCGAACACTACCAGACGAAAATCCTCGGCATGGGGGCCGAAGAATTTCCAATTATTCCCACATTGCATAATGCGATAGAATTTAAAATTCCAGTTACCGTTCTGAAGCAAGCACTCGGAAGTGTACTGGATTCCACCTCACTCTTGGAGACTCGACCGGAGCTTACGGGCGTATTCATCGCCGTGGAGCCTACGAGCCTGACGTGCGCCGCCACAGATAGCTTTCGCTTATCGGAGTATGTGGCCGCAGTAAAGACCGGCGCGAGTAAGTCTTTCATTCTTCCGCGCACCACCGCGCTGGAAGTGATGCGGCTGGCGAGTGAGCATGAGGGAGGCGCAGAGATTGCCGTTTCAGAAAACCAAATTTCGGTACGGGGGGATGACTTTGAGCTCATCTCGCGGCTTATTGACGGGAGGTATCCTGAATACAAGAAAATAATTCCCGAAAAATACACCCAAGAAGTCACGGTGGGGAAACAGGAGCTCGAGCGCGCAGTCCGTATGGCGAGTATTTTTTCCTCAAGTATTTCCGATCTCCTCGTCAAAGTATCAAAAACTTCTATGGTATTAACAGCAAAAAACAGTGACCGGGGAGAAATCGATGCCCAGCTTCCTTGTTCAGGAACGACCTCGCCGTTTGAAGTTTCAGTGAATTATCGGTATCTCTTGGATGGGCTCAAGGTGATCTCGGCCGGGGATGTGATACTCGGGTATACGGGCCCCGGGAGCCCCCTGGTAGTCAGAGGAGCCGGGCAGGACCACCAGCTCTACGTCATTATGCCCTTGCGGACATGAAGGCCTTAGGATTTAGCAAGCTCAAAGCGAAGCTGGCAGCCCAAGCCCAAAGAGATAAAGAACTTCGAGAAATAATTGCCGGACTGGTGGATATTTCGCAATTGAAGGAAATTTCCCGCTCACCACGTGCGATCGTGTTAGTCGCCGCGAATAAAGTATTCGCGCAAGAATTGTTTTTTAAAAAAGAAGCATTGCAACGCATGTTTTCCTGCGAAGTCGTTATAAAATAGGGGGAGCCGTCACGAAGGGAACGGGAGTAGAGGATGCGCCCGGTTCCGAAGTTGGTTCGGCAGAAGGAGTAGGTTGCTGGCCTGTCTCCGTTACCCATTGCTGGACTGCGCTTTCCCAGTTGCGGAACATGCGGTCATTTTGGTTGATGTAGTAGAGGATCGAGTGAATCTCTCCATCGGGGCCATGATAGTCCCCGTTCATCATCGGGCGGTCATCAATGACCGGATTGGGCTTCCTGAAGTATTCTACGGGAGTTTTTTGCAGGGCGCGTCGCATGTACTCATTCCACACGGGGCCGGCAGCCGAAGCTCCGGCTCCGGCGGCGGTCATTGGGGAGTCGTCGTTGTTGCCGGTCCAGATACCCGTCACCAGCGACGGCGTGTAGCCGATCAGCCACCCATCGCGGTTATTCTGTGTCGTCCCGGTTTTTGCGGCCGCGGGGCGTCCGGGGAGGACGAGTGAATTATTAAATCCAAACGCCGGCGCACGCGCGTTGTTGTCGGAGAGAATGTCGGAAATCATCCGCGCGACCTGGGAAGGAAGTACCCGCTCGTCTTCGGGCTGGTACTCTTCCAGGATGGAGCCATCCGCAGTGGTGATTTTAAGAATGAATGTCGTGGGATTGCGAACGCCATCATTCGCGAAGACGCCGTAGCCTGAGACCATGTCAATGAGACTCACTCCCGTGCCACCAAGGACCACGGAGAGCCCGTACGTCGTCTGTGGGTCCAGAGAGGCAAGTCCCATGCTGTGCGCGGTCTCGATGGTGTCCGTAATTCCCGCGAGATAGAATGCTTTGACGGCGGGGATATTGAGTGACCTTGCCAAGGCCTGCCGGATCGTGACCGGTCCCGAGAACGTTCCGCTGTAATTGCGGGGGTGATAACATGGCCCTGTGCCGTATGATTGGCCTCCTGATGGGTCGCAGGTAGGGTTAAACTCCGTCTTGAGGTCAAAGAGTACCGTAGAGTCGCTATAGCCCTTGAGGAATGCTGTGGCGTACGCGAACGGCTTAAATGACGACCCCGGCTGTCGGATGTTGCTCAACGCGACATTGTAGTTGCCTTTTCTCTCGATCTTAAAATAATCCCGAGATCCGACGAGCGCGAGAAGCTGACCGGTCTTCGGGTCAATCGATACGAGCGACATATTGTCCGCTTTGTATTTCTTCTCGTTAATGTCGCCATACTTGGTGACAAGTTCCTGAGCGATATCTTGCTTCTCTTTGTCCAGGGTTGTGATTACTTTGAGCCCTCCATTTTCAACAAGCTCTTCGCCATACTTACTGATCAAGTATTCTTTTACCATGATCACAAAGTGCGCGGCGGGGAAGCGGTCTTCGGCTTCTTTGAATTTTGGAGCGTCTTGGATAGCGGTGTCATATTCCGCTTCCGTGATCATGCCGAGTTCCTTCATGCGCCGCAATACATACTGCTGTCGATTGGTAAGTTGGTCGACGTGATTGCCATAGGGCGAATAATAGCTTGGTGCCTTGGGGAGTGCGGCGAGCGTCGCGGCCTCGGAGAGGGTCAACTCGATCGCGGGTTTGCCGAAAAAAGTCTGGCTGGCAGCTTCGATCCCGTATGCGTTGGATCCATAGGGGATTTGGTTGAGGTACATCCAGAAGATCTGGTCTTTTGAGTAGGCGCGCTCGATCTGGATCGCGAGGATCATCTCTTTGATTTTACGGGTGATGGTCCGATCATCGCCAACGATCGCTTTTTTAACCAGCTGTTGTGTGATGGAAGATCCTCCCTGGGCGACCTCAAAACTGCTGACGTCATGCCAGATCGCTCGGGCGATGCCGCGGAGGTTGATTCCCGAGTGGTCATAAAATCCCCAATCTTCCGTGGCGAGCGTCGCATTTTTTACGGAATCGGGGATTTGTTCCCACGACACGATCGTTCGCTTTTCTTCGCCGTGAACGTCGTAGAGGACCGTGACTCCGGTCCGGTCATAGATCTTCGTGGATTCATTGATGTGGCGCACCGAAAGGATCGAAGGATCGGGAACCTGAAATATGAAATAGGTCACGACCACGACCGCAATGACCACGCAGCCCGCGGCAATTCCTCCGAGTGTCCAAAAAAACCGCTTCCAATTGCGCGGCTTGATGTATCTGACATAAAAAGACCGCGCGAGCCGGTAGAGCGAAGCAAGAAAATCTTGTACCTTTTTAAGTGTCATGGTTGTAATTCTGCCACGAAATCGCTATAGTTACAAGCATGGAAGACCGAGAAGATTTAATAAAAAGGATATTTCATAAAGCCGTGATGGCCGAGGCGTATCCTGATAAAAAATCAGTCCAGGAGCGCTTGCTCAAAGAATCCGGTCTAGTATTTTATTATGGAATCGATCCGACAGGTCCCGATGTCCACTTAGGACATGTTGTTCAGTTGCTTTTACTCAAGCGACTTATTAAGCTTGGGCACAAGGCAATTTTATTGTTCGGCGATTTTACTGCCCGCATAGGAGACCCTACCGGAAAAGACACGACTCGTCGCCCTCTTTCCGAAGAAGAAATCCAGAAGAATTTATCGACGTATCTGGTTCAAGTCGAAAAAATTCTCGAAAAAGGGTCCTTTGAAGTGCGACACAATCAAACGTGGCTTGCGCCAGTGACATTTACTGAAATATTAAAGTTGGCGGGACATTTCACGGTGCAGCAGATGATCGAGCGGGATATGTTTCAAAGAAGAATTTCTGAAGGCAAACCGATCGGACTTCATGAATTTTTATACCCGCTTATGCAAGGATATGATTCTGTCGCTATGGATGTTGATGGAGAGATCGGGGGGAACGACCAGACATTCAACATGTTAGTAGGCAGAGACTTACTTAAAACTATTAAAAGAAAAGACAAGATTGTCATTACAACTCGGTTGCTTACTGACCGCACGGGCAAGAAAATGAGCAAGAGCGAGGGGAGTCTCATTGCGATAGCTGACCCTCCAGAGATTGTTTATGAAAAAGTCATGAATGCCATCCCCGATGACATGGTGCCTTCGATTTTTGAGATGTGTACGGAAGTTCCTCTTGAGGAAATCAATCCTGAAGAAAATCGTGAGTCTCACGAGAAGCTAGCTTTTGAACTTACGCGCATGTTTCATTCACAAGAGGCTGCTGAAAAGGCGCGGGACGTATTCTTGCAGACCGCAAGCGGCGAATACGAGAGAGAAAGTATGCCAACTGGGCCAACACAAATCACCAAATTTTTAGTTGACAATGGTGTAGCAGGAACCAGCGGAGAAGCCCAGGGACTTATAAGACAGGGTGTGGTTTTTAAAAATGGCATACTACTCCAGAAAGTTGAAAAGGTAGGACCCGGTGATAAAATTTCTGTGGGGAAACGAATTAAGATCAAAATCCCCGAGAAAAAATAAAATCCCCCGCCAAGGCGGGGGGTTTTGGGCTAGGCTTCTTCCTCTTCTTCTTTTTCTTCTTCAGTATCGTCATCATCTTCGTCTTCTTCTTCTTTTTCCCCCTCTTCCCCCCCTTCCCCTTCGTCTGCCATGAGCAGATAATTTAATAGGTTTTTCATGCCCCGTATCTTACCGTATTGGCACAGCAAATTGCAAGTGCCAGGGCATCGGCCACGTCGTCGGGCTTGGGAGGCGCCTTGAGCCCCAGGATCATCGTCACCATGCGTTCCACTTGCGCCTTATCCGCCCGGCCATAGCCCGAGATCGCTTGCTTGACCTGAAGCGGGGTGAACTCGCGTATCTCAACACCCGCTTGGGCCGCCGCCAAAAGCAGTACGCCGCGAATTTCGCTGACTTGCATGACGGTTTTTGCGTTTTTAAAAAAGAACAGCGTTTCCAGCGAGACGATGTCCGGCTTCTGTTTTTTTATCAGCTTTGAAAAAAAATCAAAAACATCGTTGACGCGATCACGATTGTGAATATTACTCTTTGTTCTGAACGCGCCAAAATCAATCGCCGACAAGCCGTCAATAATTCCCCAGCCGATCAGGCTCGTGCCGGGGTCAATTCCGAGAATTCGTAGGGACGCGGACTTCTTTGACATCGTCGTTTTCTTCAAGTTTCTCAATTAAGATTTTAGTCTCCTCATCCATAGGCATCGGATAATCAGGGATCCATTCCACCATCTTTGCGTTATGCTCTCCGAGAATATTCTTGATTTCTCCGATCGCGCGGTTTTTGTTGTCGGTAATTCCTTCGATGGTCAGGCCGATACCGCTTTTTGTAAGCGCTTTCACGGTGATCTCAAAAAGCTCGCTTCCTTTTTCACTGGCGCGCTTGATCGCCCGCTCGATATTTTCTTTGGGCATATTCGCCGCCCGCGCCCGCTCAATCATGCCCGCCAAGGCCGCATTAGCCGCCGGATCCGCTCCTTTTTTAGCCGCAATCGAAATCAGCTTCCCGAGCTTGCTAAACTCTTGACCACGTTTAACATCGGTTATCCCTTTTTGTCTTCGTATCTGACTCCATTTACTATGTCCTGACATGCTGAGATTCTATCACTGGCTGGCAGTGATTTCCATGGTTGCTTGGCCGCTGGCAGTTTGGCCGTCCTTGGCGCACGAGAGCTTGATTGTCGCGGTTCCGGTCTTGGTGTTCCAGTTGATTCCCCAGGACCAGGTGACCGTGCCGTCATCAAGCGCGGTTTTGGGCCCGAGGTCTTTTGAAGTAGAAACTGATCCGCTGGGGAGCGTAACTTCGACCGTACACTCTGCGGCCGCGGCGGTCTGGATCTTGACCGTGGCGGTTTGTTTTTGAGCTACCGGCGACGAGAGCGCAAGAAGCGTGAGGCTGATGCCCGATGCCTCCGGCGTGGGCGTAACCGTAGGAGTCAGCGTCGGAGTGGGAGTTAGAGTAGGAGCCCCGACGTCCGACGGGGTCGGAGTCGGGGAGCCGACCGAAAGCGTCGGCTTCGGCGTCGGTGTACGAATAGCCGTAGGAGTTGCTGTAGGTGTCGCAGAAGGCAACGCCGATGGCGTCAGGAGCGTTTGGGGGACCAAGAGCGTTTCAGTCGGTGATGGGCTTGGCGTCGATGTTGGTGTCGGGCTGGTTTTCTTGAGCAATGCGCCACTGTGTACATAGATGTCAGCTTGTTGAGCTTGAGGCAGTGAGGAAGTCAGGGCTTCATTGCCTTGCGGAGAGCCAAGCATCCACACAATACTGATCGTTCCAATGAAGGCGCCGAGTGCGATGAGGGCTTTATTCATGGATTTCTACGTCGTTGGGATGAGCTTTTATAAACTGATTATGCGCTTCCATGATGATGTCTTTGACCTGGTTGGGATGAGGGATTTGCTTGAAGAAAAACTTTTCACTGGTCCCCGCCGTTTGTACCTCCAAATTCCCGTAATCCAGAAAGGTGGGGATGACTCCCGTGATATCTACGGAGATGTCTTGGATTTTTGAGAGATGCAATTCGGCTACCGTGCGCCGGAAAAATCCATGCTGTTCGCTGTCGATAACTCGATGATCCGTCACGATCCAGACATCAAGTAGGTACATGGTGATCGTATAAAAAAGCCCATACCACCAGAATAGGTAAAAAATCGCGGTAAGAAGTGAGTAGTACTCGGCAAAGGGTAGCGAAACCCGAACGTAGCCAATCAGAATTGAGAGAATCAAAGGAATCAAGGCCATGAGCGCAAAACCTACGATTTGTACGAATAGCACGAACCAGTGCCGATGCAAGAGTAAGAGCACACTCTCGTACGACTTCTTCCCTTCAAATGTGTATTCGGTCTGCGTGAGAAAAGAGAACATGCTCATGTGGCGTTGAGGTAGGTTACGAAAAGATACAAGAACAAAACTACCGAGCCCGCAAAAAATACAAAGGCTACGGCCTTGGGGCGGTTGCCGACGCCAAATCTAATCAAGTGGTAGAGGATGATAAAAGCACCGATCCAGTATATCAGGAGTGCCGCGGCGAAAACGATGAGCGGCAGCCTAGAGGAGAGTTGGTCGAGAAATGGTGGCAAGGCCAAGATGTTTACGAGCTTCGTCAGTTATCATTCTACCACGAGCCGTCCGAGTCAAAAAGCCCAGGCGCATCAGGTAGGGTTCATAGACCTCCTCGATGGTATCGTCTTCTTCACCGATGGCGGCGGCGATTGACTTAAGGCCCGCGGGGCCGCCCTGAAAGTTCTCTGCGATGGTGCTCAGAATCTTCCGGTCGGTAATCTCAAGTCCCAGCTCATCGATGCCTAACAATGCAAGCGCTTCGCGAGCTACTGCGGCGCTGAGCATTGCGTGGTCTTTGACTTGGGCGAAATCCCGAAGGCGCTTGAGCAGCCGATTGGCGATGCGCGGGGTAAATCGTGAAGCCTGCGCGAGAATATCAAGTGCCGCCTCGTCGATCGGAACGTCAAGAAGCTTCGCGGAGCGCCGGATGATTTCTTTCATCTCACCGTGGGTATAAAACTCAAGCTTGTACTGGGCGCCGAAGCGTGAGCGAAAGGGATTGGCCAATAATGATATCCTGGTTGTCGCAGCAATTAACGTAAAACGTGGAAGTGCGACTTGAAGTGTTTTTGCGGAGGTGCCTTTCCCGATGATGATGTCGAGCTGGTAGTTTTCCATCGCCGGGTAGAGTGTTTCCTCGACGGCTTTGTTGAGCCGATGCACCTCGTCGATAAAGAGGAAGTCGCCATCGTTGAGGCCCGTCAAGATCGAGCCGATATCGCCTGCTTTTTCAAGCGCGGTGCCCGACGTAATACGAATCCCCGCGCCAAATTCCTTGGCGATAATGTAGGCGAGTGTGGTCTTGCCCAGGCCCGATGGCCCATGGATCAGGATATGCTCCAGCGGATCCTTGCGCTTGCGGGCGGCGCCGACCAAAATGCTTAAGTTTTTCTTGGTTTGCTCTTGGCCGATGTACTCGTCAAAGCGGACCGGGCGAAGTGCCATATCCAGGGCCTTTTCGTCTTGGTCTTTTGGGAGATCCGGTTTGTGCGTAGGGCTTGACATTACCTGTTATTTTAGATACAATACTGTTGTAGAATATTGAAAACCTCTGAAACCTGTAGGCAAATTGAGGCTTCTTAACACTTTGTCTCAATCGGAGTGCTTTCGCAGATGGGTGATTTGGCTCCGGCTGAATCATGCCTCGGTGGTACTCTCATCCGGGTCTCCCATTGATCCGGCCTTGCCTACGGGTTTTAGGGGTTTTTCTTGTCCTGAGCCCGTCGAAGGATTACTCTCCTATGACCCGCATAACTTCATCGATTGACGTGATCCCATGGGCTGCCTTCATCAAAGCGTCTTGCAACATGGTTGTCAATCCTTTTTGAATCGCCATCTCCTGGACTTCGGCAAGTGCGGGGGATTTTAAGATTAATTTTTGCATATCGGCATCGATCTCAAATATTTCATAGGCTCCCACCCGTCCCTTATAGCCGCTGTTATTGCACGCTTGGCACCCTGCTGAGTAAAAAATCTCCATCTTCTCGTTGATTTCTGGAGCGGTTACGATCGAGGGCAGGCGCGCGAGATGTCGCTTGAGTAATTCATAGTCTTCGTGCTTGATCGGCGTCTTCTTTTTGCACGCCTCGCATAAGCGTCGCACGAGGCGCTGGGCCATGGCCGCATTGATCGCCGGAGCGATCGTAACCGGGCGCACGCCAAGGTCGATCAGGCGGGGGATGGTTCCCGCCGCGTTGTTGGTATGGATCGTCGAAAGCACCAGGTGACCGGTCAGTGCCGCTTGCATGGCGATCTCAGCAGTTTCTTGATCGCGGATTTCGCCGACAAGGATCGCGTCCGGGTCTTGGCGGACGATCGAGCGAAGTCCCGCCGCAAACGTGTAGCCCGCTTTCGTATTGACCTGGGTCTGACTAATTCCCTGGATATGGTACTCAATAGGATCCTCGATCGTGATGATTTTGATGTCGGGAGTGTTGATGTGTTTTACAAAAGCATACAGGGTGGTTGTTTTTCCTGATCCGGTGGGACCGGTAGTAAGAATGGTGCCGGTATTTTTTTGTAAAAGTTTTTTGATAAGGGCCAGGGTATCTTCGCGCATGCCAAGGTCCTCCAATTTCTGGCGTATGGAAGATGGATCTAGGATACGCATGACGATGTTTTCACCATAGGCGCCCGGCAAGATGGAAACGCGCACCTCAATATCTTTTTCTTTCAGGCGGATCGTAAATCTTCCATCCTGGGGAGTTTGGTGGACATTGATTTTGAGTCCGGAATCTAATTTGATTCTGGATAAAATGCTCGGGAATCCCGCAGGAGAAAAATTAACCACATCGGTGAGAACGCCGTCGAGACGATAGCGAAGACGGATGGTATGCTCTTCAGGCTCGAAGTGGATATCAGAGGCTCCAATTTTGAGGGCCCCCGCAATGAGGGCGTTGATCACCTGTGTGATCGGGAGCACGGTGATGCGCTCCTGCAAATCCTTCATGCCTTGAATCTGATTCTGCAGATTCAAAATTTCTTCCTCGCTGATGCTCATCACTCCCCGAGCTTCTAGGGAGGTTTTTTTCTTGAGTTTGTATCGCTCCAATGCAAGGTTGAGGCTATGAAGCGATGTCACGACCATATTCGTACTCAGGCCCCTTTGGGTGAGGTTTTGCAGGATTGACTGAAGATGTGGGTTTGCCGGATCAAGAACGGCAATAGTGATCAAAGCTCCGTTTTTGGAAATTGCCGCAACATTAGCTTTTCGAGCATCCGCTTCGTCAATAAGAAAAAGGGCGCTGTTATCTATTGGGAATGCGCCAAGATTAATGTATTGCAAGCCTGCCTGTTGGGCGATTTGCTTGGAATTGGCCTCGAGGCGGCGATCCTCAATCTCCGTCATTTTTTTATCGATGTCGGTCTCTGACATACTCCAAGCCTATCATAGTTGACTCTCTTTTTGAATCTTGGTAGACTGAGCGTATCAAAGTTCTCCCGCCTTGGCGGGATTCATGTTGAAAAACCATGCTTGATACCAAACAATTTATCTCGGCGATGAAGCAAATCGCCGAAGAAAAAGGCATCGCCGAAGAAAAGGTGCTGGACACGATCCAGCTTGCCATCGCTGCCGCGTACAAAAAGGACTTTGGCGAAAAGGGCCAAGATATTCGAGCAAAGCTTGATCCGGAAACCGGGAACGTTGGAATTACGCAAATCAAGACGGTGATTGAGGGTACCGACGAAGAGGGATACATTACCGGCCCGACGGATTTTTTAAAAACTCAAGAAGAAGGAGCGGGAGAAGAATCACGCCTCAAGTTCAATCCGGAAAAGCATATTACGCTTGAAGAGGTGAAGAAGTTAAAAAAGAAGCTGGCGCTCGGTGAGGAGCTGGTTATCGAGCTGGAGTCCAAAACAGAATTTGGTCGCATCGCGGCGCAGACTGCCAAGCAGGTTGTGATCCAGCGGTTGCGCGAGATCGAGCGGGAGGCGATCATGGCGGAGTTCAAAGGCCGGGAAGGTGAAGTGATATCAGGCATCATCCAGCGCAACGAAGGCCGCATGATTTATGTGGATCTTGGGCGTACCAATGGCCTGCTTCCGCCTCCCGAGCAGGTAGAGCGGGAGAATTATCGCATCGGAGCTCGTATGCGCCTCTACATCGTGCGTGTGGAAGAAACCAATCGCGGTCCAGCCATCATCTTATCCCGTTCCCACCCAAAGTTTCTTATGCGCCTGTTCGCGTTTGAAGTTCCTGAAATAGAATCCGGCTCAGTAGAAATCAAGGCCATTGCCCGGGAAGCTGGCTCGCGATCCAAGATTGCCGTCGTATCGCATGAGGATGGTGTTGATCCCATCGGCTCACTCGTGGGACAAAAAGGGGTCCGTGTCCAGACCGTGATCAATGAGCTTGGCGGAGAGAAGATCGATATTATCGAATGGAATGATGATCCCCAGCGATTTATCGCGCATGCCCTCGCACCGGCAAAGATCCTCGCCGTAAAAGTCATCGATGAAGCCGCGAAGCACGCGGTCGTGGAAGTCGCCGAAGACCAATTCTCATTGGCGATCGGGAAGCGAGGCCAGAATGTCCGGCTTGCCGCGAAGCTGTCGGGCTGGAGGATCGATGTCCGCGGCCCGGAAGGGCAGATTACTGCCGAAGAAGCGCTTGCTGAGAAACCCGCATGACGTCAGCGATCCGAAAAATTGACGCTTCCAGCGTTGAGGTGACGATAGAACTGGGGTCAAACGACCTCAAGGGGTACGTGGGTAAAGCCGAGGAGCGCATCGCTCAATCACTTAATCTTGAAGGGTTTCGGAAAGGCAAAGTTCCTCCTGAAGCAATTCGCCAGCGCGTTGGTGAGGCCGAGTTGCGCGAGGAAGCGCTCCAGATTGCAGTCCAAGAAAGCCTGGAAGAAGCAATCCAAAAAGAGGGCCTTGATGTCCTCGATCAGAGTAATTTCAGTATTAAAGATAATACCCCCGAAAAGCTTCGGTACGTGCTTACGCTGACGCTTTACCCCAAGGTTACTTTGGGAAACTACCGAGGCATCGAAATAATAAAGCAGTCGCACGAGGTGAGCGACGCGGAGCTCCAGAAGGTTCTTGACGATCTGGTGGCGTCTCGGCGTTCGGGTGATATAACTCCTGAGCTCAATGACGAATTCGCAAAAAGCCTCGGTCATTTCGCTTCGCTGGAAGATTTAAAGTCCGGTGTCAAAACGGGATTGCTGCAAGAAAAGCAACTGCGAGAGCGTGATCGTGTTCGAGGCGAGGTGCTCAAAGCGATCATCGCCACGTCAAAGCTCGATGTTCCTAAGCTCATGATTGAGCGCCAGCTTGACGGGATGATCGCGAACTTTGATGAAGAGCTTCACGCGCAGGGCATGGAGCTTGGCCCCTACCTGGCGCGTATCAAGAAAACGCAGGATCAGCTTCGCGCCGAGTGGTATCCGAAAGCCGAAGACCAGGTCAAAATGACGCTCGTGCTCCACGCCGTGGGAAAAGCGGAGAAGATCACGATCACCGCGGCGGAGCTCCAGGAGGCGCTTGAGCTTCGTCTCCAGCAGTATCTTGCGGGCCGAAAGGAAGCCGGGACCGCCGAGGCGCTCAAAGATCTTGATCTGGAGCGAATCAAGCGAGGGCTATTCGGTAGCCTCTTGAATGAAAAGATTTTTGTGTTTCTCGAATCGAGTGCTATACTGACTTCGTGATATTTTCCACGAGATATTCTTATATCGTTTTGTGTGTCGGCCTTGCAGCCGTATTTTTTTGGTTCGGTATTAATAAATTCATCCACCCTGGAACTCAGCTCATCTACATCGGAACTCAGTTTGGCTACATCCAGGGGATTTTTGAGGTCCTGATCGGGTTGAGCCTTGTAAGTGGGGTCTTTACGAGATTTTTCTCGCTCCTGGGCGTTGTACTGCTTGTCGCAATCATCGTGGTCGCGGGCTTCAATGAGATTGCGGTTCGTGATCTGGGACTCATCGGCGGGCTCTTGGCCATCTTCTTGTGGCCCGAGCGCCGGTAAGGTATACTTCGTTTATGGAAATTCCCGAAACACCGCCCGCAATGTTTACTCCTCCGGTCCGTCCGCCGTGGACCTACGCCGCGCTTCCGGTAGCCTTGGTGATCGCGGCCGTACTCATCGCCGGAAGCCTCGTATACACCAAAGGAGGCCCTCAAAAAGCCAGCGGCGGCCCCAAGACAGGCACGATCAATTATACCGTCGACGATCTCAAGATCTGGGCAGGCAAAATAAAAGGCATTGATAAAAAAGCATTTGCGACATGCCTTGATTCCGATAAGTATGCGGCTCGAGTCAAGCAAGATATGGAAAGCGGCTCGGCGCTTGGTGTAGATGGCACACCGTCATTCTTTATCAATGGCACCCCCCTGGTTGGCGCACAGCCTATTGACCAATTTCGAGCGGCGATTGAGCAAGCGAAGACAAATCCGGGAAAAAAAATCAGCCTTGGAGCAGAAGATCATATCCTCGGCATGGAGAGCGCGCCGGTGACGATTGTCGAATATAGCGATTTTCAGTGCCCGTTTTGCCGGACATTTTTTGATCAGACCTACGGCCAGCTTAAAAAAGAATACATCGACACCGGTGTCGTAAAGCTTGCCTATCGCCATTTCCCACTGGGCTTTCATGCAGCCGCTCAAAAATCAGCGGAGGCCACCGAGTGTGCCAATGATCAAGGCAAATTCTGGGAGATGCATGACGCGATATTCTCGTTGCAGGCAAAATGAAGCGTGTGTATCTTGACCACGCCGCAGGGATTGGAAATCCTTCTTCAGTACATCACGAAGGGCGCAAGGCAAAAAAAATACTCGACGACGCCCGCGCCAAGATTGGCGCAGTTTTAAACTGCCGGGCCGAAGAAATTATTTTCACGGGGTCTGGAACTGAAGCCAATAATCTGGCAATTTTTGGTGTACCATCGGGGCATATCATCTCAACGAATATCGAGCATCACTCAGTGCTTCGGCCCTTGGAGAAACGCGGCAACGTTACGTTTGTGCCGGTGAAGCCAAATGGCATCATAAATCCTGACGATATTGCCAAGGCACTTCGGCCCGATACGGTTTTAGTCTCAGTCATCTATGCCAACAATGAGATCGGCACGACCCAGCCGATTCGTGCCATTAAGAAAATCATCGGCAACGTGTTGTTACACACTGACGCGTGCCAGGCAGCCGGGTATCTGGATATTAATGTCCAAAATCTTGGCGTAGATCTCATGACGATCAATGGGGCCAAGATATATGGCCCCCAGGGCACGGGCGTGCTCTTCGTGCGCCGCGGTACTCGGCTCATGCCGATAATTCTTGGCGGCGATCAGGAGCGCGGACTGCGAGCAGGGACGCAGAATCCGGTTTTAATTGCCGACTTTGCCAAAGCGCTTAAGCTTGCCGAGAAAAAACGAGAAAAAGAATCAGCGCGCCTGATCAATCTCCGCGATTGGTTCATTGCCCAGCTTCCCGACGCAAAGCTCAATGGCGATCCCGTCCAGCGCCTTCCCAACAATATTAATATTTCTTTTGATGATATCGATGGCGAGATGCTTATGCTCGCGCTTGACCTCAAAGGCATTGCGGTCTCCACCGGCGCCGCCTGCACCGTGACAAGCACTGAGCCGTCCCACGTGTTGCAGGCGCTACACGCTACACGGGACACGTTACACGATCAGGGCAACATCCGCCTTACCCTCGGCCGCTCAACCACCAAAAAAGACCTGGAGTACACACTCCAAGTCCTCAAAAAAGAAGTCGCGCGATTGCGATCGCTTTAATTTTTCCAGAAGCGGTTTTTCTCTCGAAGATACGTCTCAGCCCAAAGCGCGAGCGTAGCGTGATGGGGTTCGGGAAGCTTGGTGAGTGGAAACCATCCGATCTCATCTACCTTGTCAGGTTCCATATTTTTTGGATTCCCTTGAGTGATTCGGCAGACGTACTGGATCGATACCCAATGCTGCTTTTCCTCCGTAAGGAAAGTCTCATCGGTGCCAAATGCTCCCAATATCTCCACCTCAACTCCAAACTCTTCGCGAATTTCTCGACAGATTGCATTTCGTGAGTTTTCCCCAAATTCAATAATCCCGCCAGGACGATTCCAATACCCGATCAGATTACGGCTTTTCAGGCCGCGTTTCATTAAGAGCGTCTCATCTTTTTCATTGACGATTAGCCCTCCGACTCCGACGCCGATATAATCTACGCCCGGTTGCATTAGGAAGTTTTTTTATTAAAATGTATGGATATAAGTCCATTAATGACAATCACGATCGTGTAAAAGAAGAGGCTCATTTGCATGATGGTCGTTATCCTTGCAAGAGAACTGACGGGATAAATATCGCCATATCCGACCGTAATGTAGGTGGCAAAACTAAAGTAAAGACTATCAAGGATATGCAAGGGATGAGAAAAAGACTCCGGATTGGCAATCGAAATCATTTGATACCAAAGAGCAAAAATAAGAACGAGTTGCATGACGTTAAGAGCGAACATGACGATGAGCCATTCACCGCGTTTTTGAGGATCATGAAAAAGAGAGAAGATTCTCCCGCGGTTGAAAATAAAATTGCGTGAATACACAATCATAAATTCAAGAACACGCTGTACGAGTAGTATGCAGATGATGACGCCTAACCAATAGGGGATGTATTGGATCGTAAGAAGAAGACCAAAACACACGAACGTGATAACGATCATCATCACCTCCAACTTAATAAAAATCCGCTCGTCTGATTTCTTAAAAAACCATTGAGCGAATGTAAAGTTTCGATTTCCCCACTCGATACATCGGCTAAACCAAGAAATAATAAAGCTATGCTCCGAATGATGATGAAGTTCTTGTACAATGTGTGCGCCCGGTTGGAGTCGAACCAACGACCTTCTCCTTAAGAGGGAGCAGCTCTACCAACTGAGCTACGGGCGCCGTGAAAAAATCCTAGCAGATTTTTTCACACTATTCCAGTTCCGCTTCGATCGCGATGCGGTTTTTTGAGCTGCCGATGGGCCAGCAGGTGACGATGGCAAGAATAGGTTTCGCGTTGTTTTCTAATTCCGCAAGTCGCGCGTTACCGTCGGCTTCGAGCGGATTGAAGACGATGGACTGCTTCATACGATAGTTAAAAACTCTTCCGTCGCTGTACTTGACCGAGATGCGATCTCCCGGCACGAGCTTGCCAATGAGCGCGCAGGGAGCGCCGTATTTGTTGTATTGCCACGGATAGAGCGAGCTGTGGCAGAGTACCGCCGAAAGACCGCCTTGGCCGGGTTTTGTGGTGGGAGAATAGTGTACCATGCCACCGGTGAGGTTTTTGTAGATGTCATCGGCATTAGCACCTACGCCAAATACGATCGGCACCGAGACGTTTATTTTCTCGATCGTGATGGTTGCCTGATTCGGGAGTGGCTGTTGGTCAATCGTGGATACGGGCAGCAAGATGGGCTGGATCAGCGCGAGGCCGGATGCCGCAACCTTATGGTCATCCGGCTTCACGCGCTCAAACCAGTACTGCGCGTTGATATAGATCACCGGCCCGTTGACGAATACATATACCGCCACCGCGGAGACGATGAATGCTTTGATAAAGCGAACGAGCATGGTGCTCATATACGGCTATTATACCACGAAGTTAAACTTGTTCTTGTTCGCTTTTGCTTTTCCTACGATGCTCCACGCTTCATGCTTGCGGAAGAATCCGGTTTGCGTGTAGGCCATATAGCCAAGTGCGAGGGCGACGGTCAAGGCGAGTGAGAGTGCCACCGTACTGCCGGCACCGGTCTTGGGATCGGCGATGCCCACGAGCACGGAGCCATTATGGACTTTGATCGGAAGATCGTCGTGGATTTCGCCGATATTATCTGCTCTTGTGTAGGCGACGTTGGTCATCGGGGTCACGCCTTTGGCAAAGTAGTCGGCATACTTGACGACTGCGTTGAATCGTACGATTGCTTCCTGATTGGGCGCGAGTGAACCGATGTTAATGCCACCGCTGATGATGCCATCGGCGACCAAGTTGCCATTGAGGCTCGTGGTGTTATTGATGTACTGCAAGCCGTGTGGCAAGGTATCGCGTACGATCACGTTGTTCGCGGTGACCGAAGAGGTATTGCGAACGCGGATAAAGAAGTCTAGCGTATCACCGGGAGCGGCCTTCAGGGAGTTCTGCTCATTGATTTCTCCTTTGCTGACATTGCGACCCGTCTTGTGGATCGTGAGGCCGTAGCTCGGGGTGCTGTTGACGTAGACCGTGCAGGTCGCGTAGCCGTGCGCATTGTCAGATACGCTGATCGCGTAGGTGCCCGCTGCGTTGAAGCTCGTTGAGAATGAGCTTCCGGTGCCGCTGGTGCGCGTGCTATTGGCGGCATACCAGGAGTATGTTCCCGTGCCATTGTGGGCATTGAGGTACACAGTTTGGTACACGTTGGCGTACTGATAGGAAGGCGTGCAGTAAAGCTGCGACGTTTGCCGAGTGACATGGATCTGCGCGGTATCGTAGATTTGTGTGATGCCATCCGCGCGAGCGTAGCCATAGTTGGTAAGGGTGAGTGTGTTGTTGCTGAATTGGGCGCTATCGGAAACTTGCGCTCGGAAGATGATGGTTTTCGTCTGGCCGGGAGTCAGCGTGTTGATGTTGATCCCGCTGGTCGTAATCCCATCGCCGTAGTTGACGCCATCAACTTTAGTAGATCCACTCAGATACGTAACGTACGGAGGCAACGTGTCGGAGACGATCACGTTGTTGATGTTCGCACTGCCGGTATTGGTCACGCGAAGCATGAACTCTACCATATCCTGCGGCTGGGCATTGACTGACTCCGCTTCGCCATATCCGCGCGTGATGTTTGAAACACGCTTGCTGATTGAGAGCTGGCCCTGGTTGGGCTGGACATAGACTGAGCAGGTGTCGCTTTGATTGCCGCTGGTGACTGTAACGATCTTGGTGCCGGTGCTCCCGTAGGTCGTGCTAAAGCTTGAGCCGGTATTGCCGGAAGGATTGCCGGTGGGTGCTGACCAGCTGTAGGTGCCATTTCCGCCGGTTGCGGAGAAACTGACATACTGATTCATGTTTATATTTTGGTTCGAGGGACTGCATACCACGACTGGAGTGTTTTTGGTTACTAAGACTGATGCCTGGGCACTCAAGGTCGAGGTGCCATCTGCGCGCGCGTAGGCCGTATTAACGAGCGTCTCGGTACCAATACTGAATTGACTATCGCCAGCGACTTGAGCGCGGAAGCGAATTTCCCGAGTCTGGCCGGAAACCGTCGTATTGATGTTGATGCCGCCATTGACGAAGTTATCGCTGGCAGTCGAGCCATCAACCGTTACTGAGCCACTGATGAAGTTGAGGCGGCCGGGAAGCGTATCGCTCACAAAGGTATTGGTCGCGCTGCCGGTGCCGCTGTTGGTTACTCGGATGACAAACTCAACCGTATTGCCGGGAATAGCAGTAACCGACGTCGCTTCTCCGGAGTTTTGGGTTACATTGAGAACACGCTTTGAGATGCTCAATGACGGAGTAAGGTCGGTGTGGCTTTGCACTTTGTCAAACGCGGCGCATACTGCGGTGAGACTATTGTGGCTTGAATTGTCAGGATGCGCGGCATGTGCCGGAATGATCGTCGAGACCGCTGAGCCGAGCACGAGGGCGGTGTTCACGATATCATTGCGAACATAGCTCTGGTTTTGAGGAATGTCTCTGCTCGCATTGGTGCGGGCAACCATGTTGCCATTGCTGCCTTTCAGTTCAAGATAGTACTGTTCACGCTGTTGGTTTTCCTGATTCGGGTGATCGTCAAAAGACTCCAGCGTTACCCGGTAGGTGCCGGCGGGAAGCGAGGCATGTGCGTTCTCTTGCGTGCGGCGTCCGGCGCCGGACTTTGAGCTCATCCAGACGTTGTTGGGATCGTTGATGCCGTTGTGAAACTTGACGAGCGTGCGGCTCTCGTAGCCCGCAGGTGTCGCTGGCCCAAGGTTGCAGTTCAATGAGGTGAGATCGGTATTTGGAGTAGGACGAGGGGTCGGAGTGGGAGTGGCGATTACTTCAGGGGCGACAACACGAACCTTAAACGTAATGTAGCGGAGGTGTTCGTAACAGCCCTGTTGATTGCCTAAGTTGATGGTTTCGTGATTGCCGATGGAACGGGTTGTTCCCACCTGGCTAAGATCATCCCGCAGGATTCGCAACGTGCCGGGAATGATTTCCAGGGTTTCATCTGCACTGGTTTTAAAAAGATATCCGCCGCTGATCTTGGAAGCGTTGTCAGCCTTCGCATCAACGTAGACGCCGTGGCTTGTGCCCGTGCCGGCATCCGTGCGAATTTCCACTCGGACATTTTTAGCGGTCGTGATGCCGTCGATTCCCGTATCGAGGGCGCCATTATGCACATAGATGCGTACGGTACCTTCTTGGCCGGCATGGAGTGTCGTGCCTTGCTCAAGCTGGGCATCGCTCATGGGGTATGAGCCGCCATCAGCTTTTCCTGAAACCAGGGGATAGTCGCCACAAGCATCTGAACCCGTGTAGTCAACCGGGAAAGGATTTAAGCGTGCCCCATTTTTATAGGTGGTGCAATCCGTCGCGGATACGTTGCTGGGCGTCGACAGCGCCAAGCCAAAAGCCACTCCTGCGAGAGCTACTGCTACGACTGCGAGACTCACTTTCATATTGCGAATACTCATACTATTTTTTCGGTATTCCAGGCCCATTACCTCCGGAATACACAATTAATTATTTTTTGTTCTCCGACGAACACGACTGATGCTTTTCTTGAGAACCAATCGTGTTGGTCTGAAATTGTTGTTGGGGGCAGGTGGGAGGAGGACGCGGTGGTCGCTCCCACCTGCGCTCCCGAGGACTAGATGTTGTTCCCTTGAACTCGGCTCTGATTCTGCTTGTGGGCCTGGCCGTTCAGGATGATGCCGAGCACGGTGCCGGCGCCCCCCACGATCGGGATCCCGATGCAGACCTTCTTGTGGCGTCCGCACCAGGAGCGCTTCTTGACCACGACGGGTGGCGTCGCTGGACACGTCGGACAGGTGGGACAGTTCGGGCAGGACTCCTTCACGATCCGCTCCACCTCCTTCGTAACGATCCTTTCGACAGTTTGAGGTGGGGGAAGGTAGGCATCACCCGCTGTTACCTTGTTGCCGCACCGGTCGACCACGAGGATGTTGCAAAGTTTACCGCGGTCGGGGAGCTCTGAGCAGGACGACTCCTTGACGTGGACTGCTTCTCCTGGCTTCAAGGTCACAACCGTAGAGTTGCAGTGGGCATCGAGGAACGAGACCACTGCAGGCTTCACGAGGTGGACGCCGAGTTGGCCGGGTTGTTGCCAGCTTGCGAGGAACCCTCGCTTGCTCTGGGGGTTGGATCGGATGATCTTGTCCGAGTCCTGATCCCGCATGTCTTTGCTGTTCTTGATGCACAGTGCCGGAATTTCCGTAGACCGATTGTAGTAGTCGGGCGTGGGTAAGTCGGTATTGAGCTCACAACGGCAGGGGCTTCCAGCACTCGTTGTCTCACTCGTGTCCTTTGGTGCTGCCGCCTTGGTGGGCGGGGCGACCACGACCACGAATAGGAGTTCGAGCAATGCCGCGAGAAGAAGACGACGCAAACGGAGACTGAGCATCATGGCAACGGCCTTTTTTCCTGGTTCGGAGTTGACTGATCTGAGTTTTGAAGAACACTATTTTTGCCTGCACTTGCCGACAAATAGCTATAACCGATCCGGTTCCAGCTATCTGCGGGTAAATAAATAGCCTCTTTCAGGCTGAACGTACTATACACCACTGGAAAATTAAAGTCAAGTGTGGTAGGGTAAATGGTGAATCCACGCGCCCGTGGTGAAATGGATATCACGACAGGCTTCGAACCTGTTGTTCCAAGTTCGAGTCTTGGCGGGCGCACTTCGGTCTGGTGACCTCAGCACTTCCTCGCTCTCGCTCGGTCGCACCTAGCAAAAAACCTTCCCCAAGTGGGAAGGTTTTTTGTTTTTAGGATCCGAGAACTTCGATACGTACCGTGCGGCGGCCCCAATTGATCGCGTCGGGCTTATGCTCAAACCATACGTCAACGCGATCAGAGAAGCGTCTTGCCATGCGGTCATGGACGACGAAGACCTTGTCACCATAATAGTCGGGGATTCTAATTTCCGTACCAAAGGGTAAGAAGTTTGCAGCAACCATACCCCAATATACGCGTGAGCCGTCAGCGGCGATAAACGGCGTGCTGTCAGTTTGCGCCTCTTCGGAGTTGTATCCGGTAGAAGTTACAAACATTTCCCGGGCGACGGCGAGTGTCGCGCCGCGGACTGCCTGAATGGCGGGCGCCGCGGATTGTACCGGAGCGTAGTGCGCCACGAGGAAATTATCCTGGACGATCACCGCTTTGCCAGTCTCGGTGAACTCAATGACGCCTGATTGTGTAGCCGTGACATAGGGTTGCTGGCTCGCAGAAGCAATTGACTCATCTTCTTGGGCCGCGAGAACGATACCAGTAAACGTGAGAGAGATAATCTTCGCGGCGATAAAGGCTTTCTTAAACGTAGTCATAGGTTTATAAAAAGTGGCTTATTAGGCCACTTTCTTGCTAAAATCTACCCTACTTAATCGTATGGGTATATAATAGCATATCTAGACTATGAAGTCAAGTTATCGAGCCACGACGGTGACTACTAAAATGAGGATGATCAGCGGCATGAGAAACCCTAGAACCGTCAGCCAGGTGATCAGTTTTTTGTCTTTTTGCGCTTCCGCACCTAATATCACCTGGCCTTTTATGGATTTGAGGTTCGTATAGATTCTTAGGCTGAATAACATAGCAAAGGGAGTGATCACGATCGAGAGAAGCTGCTGGAGGATTTGCAACACTGCTTCGACGCCGGTGCCTTCGAGCGCGAGAGCTGATCCGATGCTGGCAAAGATTATAAAAACAATATAGATACCGCCAACGATGAGTCCCATCAACAAAGTTCGTCCGAAAACCGGCCACCAATAGTTGCGGGCGTATTCGCGGCTTTTCAGGAGCGCCTGGAATCCCCGATCGCCTTCGCTCAAAAAGATATAGAGCGCAAACATAAACCAGACTGAAAAGATGATGCCGGGAATCACGCCGAGCAAAAACCCTCCAATGGCGATTACTCCCGAAATGAAAGAGATCCAAAAATATGAACCGATCTTTCTCCATGATTGGCGAAAAGACTCTTGAACCCCGACTCCTTCGCTTGCGTGAACCATGGCATAGAGCAATGCGACGGCACTCCAGAGGTAGATGATGATGGCCGCTATGATAGCGATGATGAGCACCATGATGCCTCCTCCGGCTACCAGATACGAAGAACGGAGCGTGTCTTGGCCGAGCAGGGCACCACCGACTCCGAAAGCAACCAGCAAGAGCGTGACGATCGTCGGGATCACCGAGATGCCGATATAGGTCCAAAACCGCTGGGTATAGTCACCCCAGGTTTCCTTCAAAAGTTTTCCGGTGCCGGGTAGCATGGGTCGTAGCACGGGTGCAGACATAGTCGGTTCGTCCATAAAAAAGTTGGTTAATTGTACTCAGAGCGGGTAAGGGGAGTCGAACCCCTGTTCACTGATTGGCAACCAGTCGTAATACCGTTATACGATACCCGCTTTACACTTTGGGATTATAGAGCATCCCCTGGTAAATTTCAATCCATTTCAATAGTTTTTCTTTAAGTTTTCGGCTATGGATCAAAATCATACATGATCCTGAAGAGAATCGCTTCGTGGTCTTGGCACGCTTAATGATAATAGATTTCTGGAATAACGCAGCTGGAATTCCTAAAAGTTTCGCCCACGTGCTTTTTTGGACGGAATCAATCAAGTCAGGATAGAGAATGAGGCGCATCTTTATCTGTTCCTCGTTGGCAAGCTCATTGGTTAGCAGAAACGAGCGAAATGCCCGAATCATTTCATGATCGTTGCTCGTGAAGCGAACTTGGCTGTTTGCGGACGAAGTATCCCCTCGTGTCCAGTAGAGCACGATGCCCGCAAGAAAACGGGCTTGTTTGCTCAGTTCAAGAAAATCTTTTATTGCCTCGGTGCGATATTGGTTATGCACACCCTGCCAGTATCGGCGTACAGCTTTAGGAAGTTGTCTGGCTCGGACTTTCGCTTCTTGCGCCGCTTGCGAAGTGCGCTGCGTACGGACTTTTTGAGACCACGTTTCTTGAGAAAACCAAGAACTGAGCGTACTTTTAGGAACTCCAAATTTCTTGCTAATTTCCGTATAGCTTTTTCCGGCCTCGCGCATTTCCTTGGCTTTTTGACGCTCTTTTCTCATAATGTTGATAAGTATCGTATACCTACTTATTAGGTGTACATATAATTATATACAGTAGTTCAGTTTTTACTATGCCTTTTTGTGGATAGTGGTTGATAACCAAAGAAAAAGACCCTTTTAGGGGGGGTCTTTTTTGTTCTGTGGTGCCGCGGGTCGGAATTGAACCGACGACCACATCCTCTTCAGGGATATGCTCTACCACTGAGCTACCGCGGCATCTATAATTCGGTTCTTGAGAACCGGTGGGCGCGCCCAGACTCGAACTGGGAACCTTTTCTACGTCAAAGAAACGCTCTACCATTGAGCTACGCGCCCTACACCTACATCTCTACTGAGTCCCGACGCAGTAGGTCGGGACCCCGACTGAAACGTCGGGGCTAAGCGCGCGCAATCTGGCGAAGGTATTCTACCAGAGCTATTTTAGGAGGTCAAAGTATTCTTTGAGAGCTTGGAATGTGGCGCTGCCATCATCGAGTTTCGAGTAGTCATCTTTAGTCACCCATTCGTAGCCCGAGTGTTCGTAACTTAATCTCACTTCACCGGATTTGTAGGCACATTGAAATCCAACATTATACACGAGCATTCCCGGGGTTCTGGATCTGGCTCCCAGTTTTCGAAAGTAGATACAGAAAGGCTTGCCGATCTCAATCTCCAATCCGCATTCTTCTCGGACTTCTCGCCGAAGTGATTCAAAAAAATTAACTCCGTCATCTTCCTGAATTCTTCCTCCAGGCAAATCGATATAATTTGACTCTCCAGCTTCGGAGTCAGAATCTTTGCCATGAAGCACTAATAACTTTCCAGCCTTATCAATAAACGCCTTCTGACCTACGAAGAAGAGTTGATTTTCAGTTTCGGCCATATATTAATAGGTTAGCATCTCAAGAGGGGCAAGATCGTAGGCTTTACTGATTATGGTGATACCTCTTTTTTGGGATGTCTATATATTTTGTAGCCAATGAATAAAATTAATAGGACGATTATTAGAAAGGGCGTTACTGGTCCGAGAAAAAATAAGATATTGAAAAGAAGAATGTCTTTTTGACCTTCTGATAGCAAACTCGTGTTACTGCAGAGACTTACCGACAAATCACCATTATCTGTGTAGGCGTACACCATGTATTCTCCGCCCTTTTGAAACTCATAACCACAACTGACCTCGCTTGAGGCGGTAGTAATGGTTATTTTTTTGTCATGAACGCCCTTGTATGATTTATAAACTTCAAAGCTTACCTTTACCGGATCCATGCTGCTGGTTATAGGTTTTGACCAGGTGACTTCAGTAACGCGGCCAGAAAAAATGTCATCATAGCCAAAATAAGAGAAAATTGCCGGTCGTGGTTGCATACAGGAGCATGCATACGCGGTAGGAATTTTGAAAGTAGCAAATAAAACAAAAGAACTTGCCAGAGTTACTAAGCCAAGTTTTGTAAGTTGTTTCAAGCGATTCATTTGTGCGGGCGAGAGGATTCGAACCTCCATAGGGTTGCCCCTGCTACCACCTCAAGGTAGTGCGTCTAGCCAATTTCGCCACGCCCGCATATTTCTCAAAAGAACTTCATTCCAATAGCTTTCTCGATTTTCAATCGTTTCCGTGATAGACAAACAACCCGCTTATCATAATACATTTTTGGCAGTAATTGCAATGATTCACCCTTGGCGTACTTGAGCTGATAGGCAGTTCCTTTTCCGCCTTTGCCCGTAAGATGGCCAGAGACTCCAGTATGGAGCTTTATTGTTTCTCTAAGCCATTGAATATGCTTGAGGCTGGCCGATACAAACACCGTGTAGAACATGAAGCTTGATCGCCATCGTGGATCCATGTATGAATAAAATGATCCATCTCCATCAAAGCAACCGCGCAAGAAATCAAAAAAGTATTCTTCGGGAATTTTAAGTGCTCCCATCGTTTTCGACTTTGCAGGCGTCAAACCAATCTCCATCAGATAACGATAAAAGAGCACGTCTCCGAACTGAACATGAAAATATTTTTTCTCTTCGGAATATCCCCGAGATTTTTTGCCAATTTTCACCGTGAGTCCCAGACAATCAACAAAGTTGTTGGCTTGCTCGATGTCTTTCGTAGTTAGACTCAAATGCCTCCCGTCATTGTAAAGACATCCATCAGTAGTTATGAGGCCTATCGCGTAGGCGAATTTAGGAGACCATTCTATTTTGATCGTACCTAACGGTCTCATTCGTCTAATTATACCTCAAACCCTCCGTGGCTACCAGAAGAATTATGAACAATATTTAATTGTCATCGAGAAAAGCCTACTGAGTTGCAACTTCGGCGGCAGGAGAGACCGCAACTTTTGCGATTTCGAGGATCTTGGTTTTCTTGCGGGTCTCGCGGGCGGTTTTGGTGCGGAGGTAGTAAAGCTTGGCGCGGCGGACTTTGGAGTTCTTGGTCACCTCAAACTGCGCGATGGTGGGCAGATGGAGCGGGAAAATACGCTCAACACCGATGCCGTTGGAAATCTTGCGGACGGTAATCGTCGCGTTGGCACCCGAGCCGTGTTTGCGCGCGATAATGATCCCCTCAAAAATTTGAATGCGAGATTTCTCTCCTTCTTGGATTTTCTGGTGGACGCGCACCGTGGCGCCGGGGCGGAGCGTGCTGAAGTCTTTGGTGGTATTAGTCATAGCTTTGCTATCGTATCTGATTTTAGGAAATTCGTCAATTCATCGGGCATGTCCGCCTCAAGCGTCATGGCTTGGCCCTGCTGGGTCGTAAATGAAAGTTGCTTGGCATGGAGAAACAGCCGGCCAAGCTCGGGAGGGCACGTGCGAGACTTCTCGGCATAGATCGGGTCGCAGACGATGGGGTGGCCGATGGAGCGCAGATGGATGCGGATCTGATGAGTACGGCCGGTCTTTGGGGAGACCTCGAGGAGAGTATAGTTCTCGAAGCGCTCGAGCACTCGATACTCGGTCAGTGCTGCGCGCTCGTGCGTCTTGCCTTCGCGGGGAGGGCGCATGCTTTGGCGGGTGCCGAACTTGAAGAGTGGCGCGTCGATAATCCCCTGATCATTTTTTACCGATCCATAAACAAGAGCAGCATATTTTTTAGTAATCAGACGATCATGAAAGAGGTGCTTATAGTAGACAAACGCCTCTTGGTTTTTGACCAGCAAGAGCAAACCTGAGGTTTCTTTGTCGATGCGGTGGACGATGCCGGGGCGGGTTAAATCCTCTCCGACTTCTTTTGCCTCGGGGTATTTCTCTAAAAACCACGACAGCACGCTTGGCCGCTGATCATCTTTGTTGCGAGGATGCGTCAGAAGTCCGGAGGGCTTGTTGATGACGACAAAGTCAGGGGAGTCGTAGACGGTGGATGGGTTATTTAATGAAGGATTCAATGGTTTTTCTCAACTCTCGATTCGCAATTTCAGTAATACTTCTTTGACCCGCGGCAATATCTTGAAGCCTAGTAATCGCATCCGTAACATCCTTGCGATCGTCAGGAGACATTACAGGATCAGAAACGACAGCCTCTCGTAACTTGAATGTTAGTTCGGCTAAATTTTCTATATTTAATAGCCATGTCAGGTTTTTCTCGATTATTTCATGAACCAAAAACTCTCCTCGCATGAGCGTTCTTTGCTCACCAGAAACTTTGGAGTCGGCGTTGTTGAGTATTCTTTTGCGGGCTTCATCACCGAAGGCTTCTCTACCAGTTGTCATAGTGCGCGCTGAGGGATTCGGCTTCGACTCTCGGCTCGCCGTCGCTCGCCTCGGTCTAGCCACCGCCTCGCGTTATGATGTACTCATCATAACATGCTCCGGCGTTCTCATCCCTCCGCACGTCACGCCGGTGACGTGCTCATCGCAGTGCGCGCTGAGGGATTCGAACCCCCGACCCTCTCGGTGTAAACGAGATGCTCTAACCGCTGAGCTAAGCGCGCCGACAGTGGGCGTGCCAGGGATCGAACCTGGGACCCGCGACTTATAAGATCGCTGCTCTACCGCTGAGCTACACGCCCACACCTACCCTATTAAAGCATAGAGCTCCTTTTGTTCCAATGTTTCTTTGGCGATCAACTCTTTGGCGATGCGATTGAGCACTTCGATTTTTTTCGTGATGACCTCTTTGGCTTTTTTGAGCGCTTTACTCAAAAGCGCCTTAACCTCTACGTCGATCTGGTAGGCAATTTCATTAGAATAATTTTTTTGATGCCCGAAGTCCCGTCCCATAAACACCATCTCGTCTTTTTCTCCGAATACCGATGGGCCGATTTTCGCCGACATACCAAACTCTGTGACCATTCGGTGGGCGAGATCTGAGGCGACTTTCAGATCATTGGAAGCGCCGGTGGTGAGTTCTTTGAAAACAATCTGTTCAGCCATGTAGCCGCCCATGAGCACGGCGAGTTCGGCTTCAAATTCCGACTTAGTTTTGAGCATACGGTCTTCAGAGGGAAGCTTCAGCGTATAGCCTCCCGCACGCCCGCGCGATACGATGGACACTTTGTGGACCGGATCGGCGTGAGGAACCGAGACGGCAACCAACGCGTGGCCCGCTTCATGATAGGCGGTAATTTCTTTTTCCTTGGGATTCATCACCTTTGATTTGCGCTCCGGCCCAAGCATGACTTTCTCGACCGCTTGAAGAATATCAATTTGCATGATTTGGGATTGATTTTTGCGAGCGGCAAGGATGGCGCCTTCGTTGATGAGGTTGGCGAGATCAGCGCCGGAAAATCCCGGCGTGCGCTCGGCGACGACGCGCAGATTCACGTCCCGCCCAAGCGGTTTTTCAGCGGCATGGATTTTGAGGATCGCTTCGCGGTCTTTGAGTGATGGCTCATCCAGGATAATCCGGCGATCAAAGCGTCCGGGGCGCAAGAGGGCGGGATCCAGAATATCAGGACGGTTCGTCGCGGCCATGACGATCACGGCTGTATCCGTATCGAAGCCATCCATCTCGACAAGAATTTGATTGAGGGTTTGCTCGCGCTCGTCATGGCCGCCGCCCATGCCCGCGCCGCGATGGCGTCCGACGGCGTCAATCTCGTCGACGAAGATGATTGCAGGCGAATTTTTCTTGGCAGCTTCAAAGGTATCGCGCACTCTGGTAGCACCAACGCCGACAAACATCTCCACAAATTCCGATCCGGATACGAAGTAAAAAGGGACGTTGGCTTCGTTGGCGACGGCTTTGGCCAAGAGGGTTTTGCCGGTTCCGGGCGTGCCGACCAGGAGGAAGCCGCGCGGCATCCGGGCACCGAGGCGCTTGAACTTGGTCGGGTCGCGCAAAAACTCCACGATTTCGACGACCTCTTCTTTCGCTTCAATTAAGCCGGCGACGTCTTTGAAGGTAACTTTCTTTTTGGTAATATCCGTGCCGGCAAGGCGAGCTTTTGATTTTCCAAAATTCATCGCTCCCATCGCGCCTTTTTGGGCTGAGCGGAACATGAACCAAAACAATAGCCCAATGAACAGAAACGGCAGGACGATTTGGACGATGGCCGGAAGATAGCCAAAGAAGCCTTCTTCCTTGATCGTGATCTCTATTTTTTTCAGCTGGGCTTCGTCAGCGCCGAGGTTTTTGAGTGTTTCGCTGGGCGCGGCATTGGGCTCGGCTTTGACGGTTTCCTTGCCCTTATCGTCTCGGAGCTCAACGGTAAAGGTGCCGCCCTGCACCGTGAGCGTCTTCACGGAACCTTCGTTGATTTGCGTGATGAGCTTGCTCAGCGAGATTTCTTCTTTTTTGCCGCCTCGATCCGGGCTGAATCCCGCGATCAGGCTGGAGATCACGAGGAGGACCACAAAAATGAGGAGGATGTACTTAAGAAGTGACTTCATCTAATTGCTTGGAGATGGTCAAAAGCATTTTATGATCTTTGGGATCAAGAGAAACGATGGCGACCGGAATCTGGGCGCCAACTTTGACGACTTCTGAAGGTTTTTTATTATCAAATTCCGCCAATGGCACAAGGCCGGTGATTTCTTCGTCGAGGCTTACCAGGGCGCCATAGTTGGTCAGTTTCACCACTTTGCCCGTCAGATTCTGACCGACGCTGTATCGCTCGGGAGCCTTTTCCCACGGGTCGGTTTTGAGCGCTTTGAGCGAAAGTGAAACCTTGCCACCTTCAATACTGATAATCTTCGCCGACACCGCTTGTCCGCTGGCCAAGAAATCACGAGGATTGTCGATGATTTTCCAGTCAATCTCCGAAATATGGATTAAGCCTTCAAGCTTGGTGGTCGAGGCCGCTTCTTTTGGCTTCAAAAGTACGAATGCTCCAAAGTCGGTGACGTCCGTGATCGTGCCTTCGACAATCTCGCCGAGCGTAAATTTCGCGAGTTCTTCTTGAATGTTTGCTTCCCCGATCGCTTTTTCTGAAACGATCAATCGGTTTTCATCCTCGGAAAAATCAAGGATTTTGACTTGAAACTCAGCATTGCGGAATTTTTGGAGCGCCTGGACGATCTTGGTCGTATCACCGCCTTCGACTTTCGGATAGTGGTCGGGAGACAGCTGTGAGAGTGGCAAGAAGCCCTGGACGCCGTTGAGCTCCACAATCAACCCACCCTTATTAATATTAACGATTTTCGTCGAAATTATTTCACCTTTGTCTTTCTTTTCCTTGATATCTTCCCAGGCGGTCGTGCGCTGGGCGCGCTTGAGGGAGAGATCGCGATAGCCAAGCCCGTCTTCATCCTCAATATCAAGAAATACCGCCGAGATTTGCTGGCCGGCCTGGAGTGCTTTTTGCAACGAGGTATTGTCGTAAAATTCTCCCGGGTAGACGATGCCGGTGCCCAAGGATCCGAGGTCGATCATGACCGCGTTCTTGCTAACGCTCAAAATTTCTCCCTGGACGACACTCCCCGGCTTGGGAAGGTCGATGTCAGTTTTCGCCAGTAGGTCTTTCATAGAAAGACCGGGCTCCGTAGGTAAAATTATAGGATCCATAAGTTTCAAGAGTCTATCATGTTTTTTTTGTGCTGGCAATCCTGGTATACTGGGATCATGAAATCGTGGCACGCGCATCTCTTGCGTACCGAGGTGATGGTTTTTTTGCTGGGGTTGGCGATTTTCGCCGAGATTGCCTTTCTCGCAGCTGTTTTTGTGGTGCTTCCGGAGTCAGGATTTCTCGCGCTGATCGCTCCCGATGCTTTGACCCGATCGGCAAACGCGGCACGGCAAGACACTCAAAGCCCCGTACTGATTACCAATCCGCTCCTTACCAAAGCTGCCCAGCTCAAAGCCAATGACATGGCTACCAAAAGCTATTTCGCTCATACGAGTCCGGCGGGTGTTACCCCCTGGTATTGGCTTGATCAGGTTGGGTATCGCTATAGCAGTGCGGGAGAGAATCTCGCGGTTGATTTTATCGACTCAAGCGACGTGCACCAGGCGTGGATGAATTCTCCCGGCCACCGCGCGAATATTCTCAATGCCGGATATACCGAAATCGGCATCGCGACGGCCACGGGGATTTATAAAGGCCACGAGACTGTTTTTGCGGTGCAGTTTTTTGGGAAACCCCGTAATACAACATCCGATAGCGGCTCTGCGAGCCGCATCGCGAAGCAGTCGGATGTTGATATACGGGGAAACCCCGTGTTCTCGTTCTCGGTCGCTCAAGCGGAGGAATCCGGTGCTGCGGCAACGCTTGCCGCAAGCCCTCGAAAAGTCACAAATTACGGCTTTGCCGTTGTCGGCATCTTGATCGTATTGGCGCTGGGGTTGACCATCCTCATCCGCATGGAACTTCCTCACCCTCAAAAAGCTATTTTGCCCATGGCAACGATTGCGATCATCATCTCGTTTATTCTGATCAATCACAAGATCGCTCTGGCAGGGCTGCAGATTCTTTGAATGTAAAAGGCTATTCTGGTTTTCCGAGATTCACCCACGTAGTATTCCAGATCCACGAATTGCCGTCCTTATCGAGCAATGCGGTGTGATGCCACTGGACAATATCATCAGCCGCAATCGGGGCATCAAAACTTTCCTCGCGAACCCATGTTTTTGAGTTGAAGTACCGGTACCAGGCGTCGCCCTTGTTGGTCAGGACATGGATCACATTCCAGTCGCCGTCAACGAAGGCGATATCCCCGCCGCCGGTAATGCCTTGCGGGCCCTGCGGTCCGGCATCGCCTTTTTCGCCACGTTCGCCCTGATCACCCGTAGCGCCCTTCTCGCCTTTAGTACCTTGGGTTCCGCTAGCCCCTTTTTCACCGGCAACACCCTTATCGCCCTTGAGACCCTGCGGTCCGGTAGCGCCTCGGTCTCCCTTAGGACCCTGCGCGCCTTGCGCATTCCAACTCAAAAGGGCATCGTTTTTTGTGCACTTTGCCGCCGTGAAGCCGTTCTTACCTACCACAACTGCCGTCCCATTTTTTCGGATGCACACACTGATCGTGCTATCCGCTGCGCGAGCGTGGTGAAAAGCCGCGATGCCTCCGACTGCCAATATACCACCACTTAACAGTCCAATAAGAAAATATTTTTTCATATTTCGCTATTGTAACACAGGAATAGCCACGTCAAGTGTACAAGTTTATAAAAAAAGAGTATTGATAGAATTATGAGAAAAATACTCGTGTTCGCGATTGCGCTATTGTTCGTGGTGATCTTGTCGACGCCTAAAGTTGCAGAAGCGGCCGATCTGTTTTCAGATGGATTTGAAAGTGATGATTTTACAAATTGGACCAGTGCCGGATCAAAGTGGTCTGTCATCAACGGCGCCTCCGGAGCTCATAGTGGAACCAAACGTGCAGAAGTTAAGGGTGGCGGTGCTACCAACGACTCACTCCTTAAACAAATTTCGACGACGGGTAATCAAAATATCTCACTTTCTTATTGGTATAAGATTAACAGTGCACTCGAGAGCAGTGACCATGTAGTTGCAGAATGGAGTGTTGATGGTTCTTCTTGGACTACTTTGGCCGATTATGCTGGCCTTGCCGCAGGAGCATGGACTCAGGAAACTTTTAATTTGCCTTCGTCAGCAGATGATAGTACTAACTTTCAATTTAGATTTCGAGCAACTCTCAATGCTGGGAACGATGAATTTGAGCTCGATGACGTTGAGCTTATTGGAAGTTTCATTCCTACGCCAACACCCACCGCTACTCCCACCCCAACCCTGACACCTTCTGATACCCCAACTCCGACTCCTACGCCGACAGCAACTCCTACTCCCAGTGCTACTCCTTCGGCTACCCCAACTCCCACGACAACTCCTACCCCCTATATCCAAATCGATACAATTAATGGCTCCTCTGGTCCTTTTACCTGCGAAGAAGGGAGTCCATTCCCTAACCTGGTTGAAATCACCGGATCAGGTTTGGGTAAGATCCCTCCCGGTCAAGTTGATCAATATTATATACAAATAACTTGGGGAGATTCCACGATTGATGATGCTGTCTCCGCAAGTTTTTCCACGGCTGATAACGATGGATACTTTACCTTTAACTTTGAGGCATCGCATTCGTATACTACTGACGGTTCAGTAGCAATTTCGCCCCGTTTGTATCACAGCACTCCTCCTGGCAACGATGGAGCAGGTTCCACCGCTTCTTCGAGTTCAACCGTGTGCGTTGAAGGCCAGCCATCGCCAAGTCCCACGCCAACCGCATCTCCGACTCCAGTACCTTCGACGGACGTTATCGTGACGAAAGCTACGGGCGGGGAAGCAATTCCTGATACGACCGTGGGGGGAGCATTCACCCAGCTAACCGGGCCGACAATAACCGAGCAGGATGCAGGGCAGATTGGTAGTGGAAGCTTCATGCTGAATATTCCCAGCGGCTTTATCTTTGATGACAGTGCTATCGTCACCGCAAGCATCAGTAATTACGGAAATTGTAATGGAGAAGGCAATGCCATGCTTCAGGTTGGAAATCCAGCAGTGACGAGCACGACCATCACGATTGATGTCCAACAGTCTTCACGAAATAATTGCTATGGTGGCATAACCTTTGCGGGAATTGGGGTGCAGCCTACCGCAGTTGCGTCGGTGTCAGGAGATATCATGGCAAGCGGGACTTCAGTAATCTCTGGGGTTACTGCTTCCACGAGTTTCGGTACCTTAACTGAAACGCTCTCGGCGACTCCTACCCCAACCCCGACTCCCACGCCCGAAAGCGGAGGAGGTGGCGGAGGCGGGAGCTTCAATACTCCTACTCCGACGCCGACTCCGTCAGCTTCACCCACGCCAACCGCTACGCCGACACCGAGCGGTGAAGTTCTGGGAGCGACTGCTACCCCAACCCCCAGACCGCAGGTAGTGATCCCAGGCACACAAAGAATCCCAACTCCGACTCCTACGCCTACCCCAGCACCTTCGGTTACCCCGACCCCGCCAACCGGCGCGGTGCTTGGCGAGACATTTCCCTCGGCTGGCTTTTGCTCGGCGACTCGAGACAAAGTCATGCTTGTTATAGCTCTTCTCTTGATCCCCCTCTCGATTATCGTTCGCCTTGGAATGAACAATACGCAGTGGTTCGCTATCCTCCTGATTATTGGTCTGATCCTCCTTGGAATTACGCTTTTTGTGTGCTAAGCTAGGGGCATGAACATTAGCTGGTACGGACAAGCTTGTTTTCGGCTTGAGAGCAAAGATCTTCGCGTTCTCATTGACCCGTTTTCCAAAAAAATCGGCCTTCGGGAGCCTCGCATCAACGATACGATCGTACTCGTGACGCATGAGCACGACGATCATAACAATACCGAGAACGCCGGAGAAGCGTTTGTCGTGCGCGGGCCGGGTGAGTATGAAAAATCAGGCGTCCAGATCGTCGGCATCTCTTCATTTCACGATGATACGCAAGGCAGTGAGCGCGGACTCAATACGATCTATGTGGTGAAATTTGAAGACATCACGCTGTGTCATCTTGGCGACCTCGGGCAGCGAGAGTTGACTGCCGAGCAAGTTGAAATGATCGGGAATGTCGATATTTTGTTGGTGCCCGTCGGTGGCGTCTATACGATTGACGGCAAGCAAGCCGCAGGCATCATCAAGCAAATCGAGCCGAAGATTATTATTCCGATGCACTACAAAGTCTCAGGGCTTACGATTGACCTGGAGCCTGCGACGGCGTTTTTAAAAGAGATCGGCATCAAGCCTGAGGAAGTCGAGACCTACCGGATCAACGCCAAGTCGCTACCACAAGAAGAGATGAAGCTCGTGATGTTTAAACTATGAAACTTCTTGATGAAATTCGCCAGCAGCCGCACCACATCCGTAAGATTTTTATGTGGTCCATGGTCGCGATAAGTTTTTCGATCGTCGGGCTTACCTACGTCAATTCCACCAAGAAGCAAATCGTCGCCTTGATGAATCCTCAAGACGCTTCGACCACGGGGGAACCGGCAATTCCTGAGCGCTCTCCGTTCGCCCTGATCGGCGATGCATTCTCAAGCTTGCGGGCTAATATTTCAGAATTGATCGGTCGCAACACGCAAGAGCCTATCACTTCTCAAGCAACCCCGACTCCCGTACCGGCTCAAAAACTTCCCTAACCATGGCAATTCTCAACGGCACCATCAAGCCTCGCGAAATCGTCACTGAAATGCAAGACTCGTATTTGGATTACGCGATGAGCGTGATCGTCGCGCGCGCCCTGCCGGATGTTCGCGATGGATTTAAGCCGGTGCATCGCCGGATTCTCTATGCCATGCACGAGATGGGCCTGCGGCCCGGCGCCAAGTATCAAAAATCCGCCAAGGTGGTCGGGTATGTGCTGGGACAATTTCATCCGCATGGCGACACCGCCGCCTATGACTCGATGGTGCGCATGGCGCAGGAATTTTCGCTGCGCTATCCGCTCGTGGACGGGCAGGGGAACTTTGGCTCGATCGACGGAGACGGCGCTGCCGCGTACCGATATACCGAGGCGCGCCTGGCGCCGATCGCCGAGCTCATGCTTCAGGATATCGAGAAAGAAACGGTGGACTTCGTGGATAACTTTGACGGCAGTACTAAGGAACCCACAGTGCTCCCCAGCCGCATTCCCAACTTACTACTCAATGGTTCCATGGGCATCGCGGTCGGCATGACGACCAATATCCCGCCGCACAACCTTACCGAAGTGCTCAACGCACTCATGCATTTGATCGAAAAACCAAGCGCTTCCGTAGAGGACATCATGCAATTTATCAAAGGCCCGGATTTTCCGACGGGAGGCTCTATTTACAGTGAAAAAGATATCCTCACGGCCTACGCGACGGGCAAAGGCCCGATCGTGATGCGTGGCAAAGCCGATATCATTGAGTCCGAGAAGCGAGGCTTTCAGATCATCATTTCCGAGATTCCCTATCAGGTGAACAAGGCCGAGCTGATTATCCATATCGCCGAGCTGGTGCGGGATAAAAAGCTCCTCGGCATCAAAGATGTTCGCGATGAGTCGGACCGAGAAGGCCTTCGCGTCGCCATTGACCTGAAGCAAGATGCATTTCCGCGCAAGGTGCTCAACCAGCTCTACAAATACACCGAGCTCCAAAAGTCATTTCACGTCAACATGATCGGCCTGGTTGATGGGATCCAGCCGCAAATTTTGGGCCTCAAGACGATGCTCGAGCAGTTCATCGCGCACCGGCAAGTCGTGGTCACGCGGCGCTCGCAGTACGATTTGCGCAAAGCCAAAGAGCGCGCGCATATCCTGGAGGGACTTTCCAAAGCGCTCGACCACATTGACGAGATTATCAAGATCATCAAGAAATCCGAGTCTCGCGAGGATGCGGCGGCAAACCTTATTAAGCGATTCAAGTTTTCCGATCGGCAAACCGTTGCGATCTTGGACATGCGGCTCCAGACGCTCGCGGGGCTGGAGCGCAAGAAGATCGAAGACGAGCTCAAAGAGAAAAAAGAACTGATCGCGTTTCTTGAAGATCTCCTCGCTCATCCAAAGAAAATCCTTGCGGTTATCAAGAAAGAATTTGAGGAGGTCAGGGAAAAATACGGCGATGAGCGTCGCACGCAAGTAGTCAAAACGGCCGTCCGTGAGATCGGCGATGAAGAGCTGATCCCGGAAGAGGAGTCACTTTTCATGATCACCTATGGCGGCTACATCAAGCGCATGCCACCTGCCACGCTCAAAGCCCAGAAGCGCGGCGGCAAGGGCCTCATCGGCATGGCGACCAAGGAAGAAGATGCCGTGCTGCATTTCTTTATCGCCAACACGCATGACGACATCATGTTTTTCACCAACTCCGGCAAAGTATTTCAGACCAAGGGCTACGAAGTGCCTGAGTCCGCCCGACAAGCCAAGGGCAAGGCGCTCGTCAATTTTTTGCAAATCTCTCCGAGTGACCGTATTACGGGCATTATTCCGCTTTCCAAGGATAAAAAATCAGCGGCGAAATATCTTTTCATGACAACGGCCAACGGCGTTATCAAAAAAGTCGAGACGACCGAATTCACCCAGATCCGGCGCAATGGCATGGCGGCAATCAAGCTCCATGGCGATGATGAGCTCAAATGGGTGAAGTCCACATCCGGTTCCGATGAAATTATTTTGACGACCTCCGACGGCTCGGCGGTACGCTTCAAAGAAAAGGACGTCCGTCCCATGGGACGGGGCGCGGCCGGCGTGATCGGGATCCGCCTGGATAAGGGCGCCAAAGTCGTCGGCGCGGATGTTGTCACGGGGACGCACCTTCTCGCGGTCATGGCCAATGGCTACGGTAAACGCACCAAGCTCACCGAATACAAAGTGCAGAAGCGCGGCGGAAAGGGAATTCTGACCGCCAAGATCACGAGCAAGACCGGCGAATTGGTTTCTGCCTATGTGGTCAATGAAGAGGACGAAGAAATTATCGCTGTGTCTCAAAAAGGCGTGGTCATCCGCACCGCGCTCAATACGATTTCAATCCTCGGCCGCGCCACGCAAGGCGTGCGCATCATGAAAATGGAAGCTGGGGATAAGGTTGCCTCGGTAGTAGTGGTATAATACGATTGTGGCAGAAACTGGATTTTTTAATCCGCAGGAACTCCAACAACTCATCGGTATCCAAGAAGGCATGAAGGTTGCCGATTTTGGCTCGGGCTCGGGAGAAGTCGCGGTGATGATCGCACGGATCGTCGGCGCCGATGGAGTGGTAACGGCGATCGATGTGCTTCCCAGCGCTTTGGAGTCGCTTGCCGCGCGAGCTGCGCACGAGAACTTGCAAAATATCCAAGCCGTGCGAGCTGATCTTGAAGTTCCAGGGAGCTCGCGGCTCCCCGATGCTTCGCAAGATGTCGTATACCTCGGCAATATTCTCTGGCAGTCGCCAAAAAAGTCAGAAATTCTTGCGGAAGCCGTCCGCGTACTAAAATCCGGCGGCGTGCTTGCGGTCGTCGAGTGGCGTGATCGCATTCCCCAGCAAGAACTCAAAGAACTATTGGCTGCGACCGGATTGCAAGAAATCATCGACTTTCCGGCAGGGACATATCACTACGGCATGAAGGGGAAAAAATAACATGGATCGGCGCAAACTTATCTACATCATCGGGGGAGTGCTCGGAGGAATCCTACTCCTCGTACTTTTTTTTGTGCTGGTGGGTGGTGATGCGCCGAAGGCTCAAAAAGCCAATCTTGCCATGTGGGGGCCGTTTGATGAGCCGAGCTACTACGCTCAGGTTATCCGCGACTACCGAAAAGTAAATCCCAATATAAGTGTCACCTACACTCAGATTCCCGCCCAGGACTATGAACAGCGCCTTATTAGCGCGTTTGCTGCCGGCAACGGCCCTGACATCTGGTTGATGCACAATACTTGGCTGCCCAAGCATCAGGATAAGATCCAGCCGTTGCCTACCAAAATTAAGGGTGTGAAAGAGCCACTATTTACTTTCAAGAATTTTCAAGATCAATTTGTTGATGTTGCAGTGGCAGATCTCACGAGAGGGGAAACTATATACGCCCTGCCGCTCTATATTGATACCTTGGCCCTTTACTACAACAAAGATCTTTTTAATACCGCGGGAATTGCTACGCCACCTCGGACGTGGGAAGACTTTGTTCGAAATGTTCCCCTCCTGACCTCACGTGATACTGCTGACAATATTGTCCGGTCCGCCGCGGCGATCGGGACCTCCAAAAACATCAATCGCTCTACCGATATACTCATGCTCCTCATGCTCCAAAGCGGAGTACGTATGACCGATAAAGATAATGCCGGAGCAACTTTTGCAAAACAGGTGGACGGGCTTAATGTAGGAGAGTTGGCAGTGCAATTTTATACTGACTTTGCCAATCTATCCAAGCCTGACCGCTACACCTGGAACGATCGGCAAAAGTACTCGATCGATGCGTTTGCCGATGGGAATACCGCGATGATGCTCAACTACTCTCATCACATCCAAACGCTGCGAGCCAAAGCGCCCCGATTAAATTTTGGCATTGCCCCGGTCCCTCAGCCCGAGAAAGCGACTATTGGGGTTAATTTTGCCAATTACTGGGCGCCTACGGTAGCAAAGCAGTCAAATTATGGTCTCGAAGCGTGGCAGTTTCTTATCTATTTGTCGGGTACCGACGGAGCTATTTCCTATCTCGATGCTTCTCTTCGTCCCACGGCTCGGCGCGACTTGATCGAGCGACAAAAAAATGACGCAGATCTTGGCACGTTTGCTCACCAAGCGCTCACGGCGCGATCGTGGTACCAAGTGGACAATGTCTCGATTGAGACGCTTTTTGCCAAGCTGATCGATGATGTGAATTTCAATCGGGCCACGATCCGAGACGCGCTCAAGGAAGCGGAGTCACAAGTGAGTGTCATCATGAGTAAATCGCCATGAAAAGCATAGGTACTAAAATTTTCCTTGTTTTTTTTCTCGGGCTTTTGTTTTTTAGCATGGCAGTGCCGGCACAAGCGGCACTGGTAACCTGCGGACTCAAGTCGCAGGATGTCAAAGAAACATCCGAGATCGAAGGAGCCTGTACCATCTGCGACATACTGAAGCTTCTCAAAAACATCGTCGATTATATTTCATTTACGCTGGTACCGATTTTTGCCGGAGTGATGATTCTCGTGTCTGGCTTGATCATAGTTCTTGGCGGTGCAAAGCCCGAGATGGTCACGCAAGGGAGATCCATGCTTACCAACACGCTCATTGGTGTTGCGATTATTTATAGTTCGTATATGATCACGAACTTCATCATCAAATCCGTGGCCGGTGAGAGCGATGTGGCCACGAGTTGGTTTAAGCTTGATTGCCAAGTTCCTGTTCCTGCTCCTAGTTCGACGCCGTTGCCGGGCCTTGGCGAGCTTTGCAATGATTTACCCAAGCTTGCTCAAGCGAACCGCGCCCGGTATCCGAAGGGGAATGCTCCAGAGCTCAACACGCTGATCAGTTGTATAAAAGATAAGCTCCCAGGGAAAGATTTTGGAAGTCAGGCAACCTATGACTCCAATGAGATATGCAATTACCTTCGCGGAGATGAGCGTTTTTGCGGGACAACCTGCAACCATCGACGAAGCTCATGCCATTATGGCGGGACGACGGGAAGAGATGGCGCACTTGCGGTGGATTTTGGGAACGAGAAAATTGGAGATGAGATTATCGCCGCGGCCAAAGCGTGTGGTGCGAAAAGCGCCCGGTGTGAAACGCCAACCGGTGATTCTGCAGCATGCTCCGCAGTGGGTGTGAATCATATCCACATCAGTGCCGCGAGTTGCGACACGAATTAATAATTATTGTATACTTAGTTCATGAACTATAAGTCAATCGCTCTTATCGCTATCGGACTTGCCATCATCTTAACGATGCCGATTCGAGCCACTCCCCAGCGCTCGGAAGCTGGGCCGTTGCCCGGATCTTCTCCCGCAGCTGGAGCGCCGGCCGCCGCGGCTCAGCCAACCGTGAATCCCTGCCCCGGGACTCCCGAGAATGAACTTTGCGATCCGATTGGCAGTAAGAGCGTCGAGGATCTGCTCAAGAAAATGCAAGAAGTGATCATTAAGATCGCGATCCCTCTGGCGGTCATCATGATTATTTGGATCGGGATCCAGTTTTTTCTTTCCCAAGGCAACCCCGAAAAGGTCAGTAGCGCCAGGAAAGCGCTGTGGTGGACGATCGTTGGCTTGATGATTATATTGATCGGGGAAGGATTCGTGAGCTTGATTCGAAGTATTTTAGAATTAAGCAAAGGCTAAATCTATGGAACTTACCGTCGACGGCGTCATTAATATTTTCAACGGTCTGGCCTGCTGGCTGGTGAGTATTGTCGGCTCGGTTATCATCATCTTTATCATCATTGCCGGAATCCGCTACATGGCCGCGGGAGGTAGTCCTGAGCGGGTACAGGAAGCAAAGAAAAATTTTTGGTGGCTGTTGATAGGTATCCTAGTTATTTTCGGGGCTAATGTTATAATCAACTCGATCGCTGCCGCAGTCGGCGGTAGCGTCTCGTTAATTCCTTTTAAATGTCTATAATGTGTGTTTCGGAGGATGGCTTTACGGCAATCATCCGGATACAATACAGAAGGAGGTGGATATGAAAAAAATACTAAGTAGGGTAGGGGCGTTATTTCTGGGAGCTCTTTCAATCGGAATGGTCATGTTCCCACGGATGGTATCTGCCGCGCTTCGTGAAGCTCAGCCCGTTTACGGAAAGGACCAAGCAACGATCAATCTTGAAACGTTGACGACCTGGGTCGAAAATATCGCAACATTTTTGCTTTACATTGGTGGCGTCGTGGCCGTTATTTTTCTTCTGTGGGGCGGTATTACCTACATGATGGCTGGCGGCGATCCAGAAAAAGCCGACAAAGCGAAAACAAGGCTTTTGAATGGTGTCATCGGAGCTCTCATTGTCTTGGGCGTAGGCGTAATCTTAAATACGATTGTGTACTTCATCACTAAGGGAGTAACCTACTAAAAACTCAAGAAAACCAAGCTAAAAACACCCCTTTTGGAGGGGTGTTTTTTTGAGGTCAGGATACTTGCTTTTTGCATATAATTGTGTTATAATTTAACCACAGTAGATTTGATACCTCCCAGCCTCAATCCGAACACTTCATTTCTCTTAATTCTCAACAGCGC
>ERZ1292623.136-Hain-H51-01um-R1-136-length-80719-cov-8_pt2 | contig 72363 bp, 87 predicted proteins | sample MGYA00564398_ERZ1292623 | MGnify/ENA primary metagenome ERZ1292623 (study PRJEB36523, sample SAMEA6512633) | groundwater metagenome | collected 2019-01-07 | study: AquaDiva: Metagenomics assemblies of 32 groundwater samples
GAACTTTGGATTCTAAAAAACGAATCCAAAGCTACAGAACTAGCGTTCTGAACTTTGGATTCTAAAAAACGAATCCAAAGCTACAGAACTAGCGTTCTGAACTTCCCTCCAACAAGGGGAAAGCTTTAAAAACCGTTCTCGTTTCCAGAGATTAACCCGCATACACTGCCTTGCGCAGGAGGGACTTTATGGAAACACAAGCACTCGCAGAAGCCATCAAAAAACTCAAAGCAGAGGCTCCTAAACGCAAGTTTACTCAATCTGTAGATCTTATCATCACTCTTAAAGACCTTAACTGGAAAAATCCAGAAGAACAAGTTGAATTGTTTGTAGCCCTTCCTCATGGCCTTGGTGAGAAACAAAAGATCTGTGCCCTTGTCGGCCCTGAACTTATGGAAGAAGCCAAAAAAACCATGGATGAAACAATCTTACCTGACGATTATTCTAAATATGACAAGCGAACCACTCGAAAACTCGCAAGGAAATATGACTACTTCATCGCCCAGGCCAATATCATGAACCAGATTGCCGCCAAATTTGGACGATTCTTTGGACCCAAAGGAAAAATGCCCAACCCAAAAGCAGGCTGCATTGTACCCCCTAAAGGAAACCTCAAACCTACTTATGATCGCCTGCAAAAGACCATCAAGATCAGCAGCAAGAAAGGCCCATTCATCCATGCCCGCGTTGGCAAAGAAACCCTCAAAGAAGAAGAACTTGTAGATAACATCAAAACCGTCTACGAACAACTCGCCCAAGTTTTACCCAAAGCTGAAAACAATATTCGAAATGTTTACATAAAACTCACGATGAGTAAACCCATCAAGGTGTAATATGGAACAAAACAACTCTGCACAAAAGTATGTCACCCAACCGGCCAAGAAAAAGATCGAAGCTGTTAGTACTTTTGTAAAACTCATCAAAGAATACCCCATCATCGGCGTTGTCAACATGCAAAACCTGCCTGCACGGCAACTTGCGAGCATGCGCAAGCAACTTCGAGGAACGGTTCTTATTCAGATGACCAAGAAGAGCCTACTTCATCGCACCCTTGAAACCATTGGAGGCGACTACGCCAAACTCATTCCTTACTTCAAAGGCATGCCTGCCTTACTGTTTAGCAAAGAAAACCCATTCAAACTCTTCAAAATTCTAAAGAAAAATAAAAGTAAAGCCCCCATCAAGGCAGGCCAACAAGCACCTAATGATATTATCATTCCTGCCGGCCCCACTCCTTTTGCACCTGGTCCTATTATTGGAGAACTTAGCCAAAATAAGATTGCAGCAGGCGTTGAAGGCGGAAAAGTCGCCATCAAAAAAGACAGCCTGGTTGCTAAAGAAGGCGACATCATCAGCCCAGGCTTATCCAGCATCTTATTGCGACTTGGTCTTCAACCCATGGAAATCGGCCTAGACTTGGTTGCCGTCTATGAAAAGGGAGAGATCATGACTAAGGATGTGCTCGACATTGACGAAACCGTCTTTATGAAACAAATCCAAACGGCTTGCAGTGAAGGCATCAACTTAGCCGTCTACGCCGGTTACACCGTTAAGGACACAATTGAATTACTTGTAGCCAAGGCTGTACGTGAAGCACGCGCCTTGAGCATCAGCGAAGACATACTCACATCCGATACAACAGGCGATATCCTCGCCAAGGCTGAACGCGAAATGAATGCGTTGAAAGCAAATATACCTAATTAAACCTATAGGAGGGAACCAGATGGAATATGTATACAGCGCCTTGCTCCTACACAAGGCTGGACAAAAAGTAACTGAAGACACCGTCAAGAAAGTTTTAGCAGCAGCCGGCGCTAAGCCGGACGAAAATCGAATCAAAGCGCTTGTCGCATCCTTAGAAGGCGTCAATATTGATGAAGCCATCAAAAGCGCCGCTGTCGCACCCGTAGCCGCCGCACCTGTTGCTGCTGCCGGAGCTGGACACGCAGGAGCCGATAAAGCTGCTGAGAAAAAAGCAGAAGAAGAAGCTAAAAAGAAAGAAGAAGAAGCTGTAGCTGGACTCGGCGCCTTATTTGGATAAATACCGTTTAAACGGATCAATCCAATACATGGCTAGAGTTTAGTTATTTTTTCCTTTTTCCCTCAACGCTTTCGCGTTGGGGCCCAGAAAGGAAACCTTTCTGTGGCTTTCTCTTTTTCCTCTGTATAAACCAAGTGGAAATCATGACGAACAACGTACCTGCATTGCTCGAACAGCTTAAACAAGCTAGAGAAGAAGTCGACCAGCTAAAGATAGAACTCGCTAAGCTCAACAAGGTTAAAGAATCCTTCTACCAAAAAAAAGTGACCATCAACCAAGGCATTACCAACCACATTCAAACCCTAAGCAAATCGAAGTCCAATCGCAATACCTTAACTACTCAAGTAAGAGACCTCAAAGAAAACCGCAACAAACTCAACACCCAAATCAACAATGAGGTCGCTGCCATCAAAGCCCTAAAGGAAGAACACCAACGACTCATGGCAAGCAACACTCAAGCTTTAAACACCGAAGAGAGAGGACGTAGAGGACGGGACAACAAAGGCGGCGGAAACATTCATGAACAGATCAAGGAACTTGAGTATAAACTCGAGACCGAGCCCACTTCTTTTGACAAAGAACAAAAAATCGTAAAGAAAATCAAAGACCTCAAGAAAAAAGTAGGTGTCATGAAAAACGTGCACGACCTTTCTAGACAAATTCGTGAAAAAAGCAAAGAAATTGATCGTTTGAAGAGAGAAGCGAATGAATACCACCAAAAAATGAGACTCATGGCTGGAGAGAGCCAAGGCCATCATGAAGTTCTTGTGGGCAACTCCAAAGAGATTGACGAGATGCGCGCCCAGGAAAAGGCGGCGCACGAAGAATTTATGAAACTCAAAACAGAGTATCAAACAAAGAATGATGAACTCAAGCAGAAGTTGGACGAATTGAAAAAAATCCGCGAGCAACTTGACTCCAACAATGTCAAAGTCCAAGATGACTTCAAAGAAGAAGAACGCAAGACCTTGAAAGAAAAAGAAGCTGAAGTCAATGAAAAGATTAAACAGCGAAAGAAGCTGACAACGGAAGACCTGCTGGTTATGCAACACGCTGAAGGGAAAGGCGGCAAACGGAAGAGGTGATTACTTCAAACTCTCCAGTTTTTCTAGAATCAAATTCATCTCGCTATTTGTCTTCTTGTACCAGACCCAACATAGAAACCAAATCATAAGTATAAGACCAAGCCCCAATCTGATATTAGATGGACTCCAGATGAATGTTCCCACAAAGGCGAAAGCTCCGCTGGTTGCTAATAATAGGATAGCATTTTGATTCTGCAAGCTCTTCCTATAGAGTAAGTCTAGCTTATTTTTATCTATTTCAACCGTCTTCATTTTATTCCCACATTAGGAAACCAAAACCTGCAGCTATAAACAAAAACCCAGCGACAGGGCGATCGATCATGAGCAAGTAGAATCCTCCCATGATTAAGATAACGCTTACGCCGTTCCTCCAGGAAATGCCGTGTTTTACCATAAAAATGAGTTGATACGGAATTCTATATAAAGTTTTTCTAAGAAAAACCGGAAGGATTACGGAGGAGACGGAAATAAAGTCTTAACTTAGAAAAAAAGATTGAGTATTATACTCTAACTTCAGCAGTAGTTTTTTGCCGTCTTTCTCTAGCAAGCTCAACTAATGGTGCATGAGATTCGACCATAAATTCGTGATACACTGCATATCCTCTTTGTTCAAGGAGTGTACGAGCCTTTTCGAATACTAGATCTTCATCTGCTACAAATTGCGATCCGATAAGAGCTTGTTTGGATATAGGGAATATGGCTCCATACAATGTGTTATCATATCGTACTGGGTAGAAATGATCTTCTGGAGAAGAAGCCCAATCATAATTCGTAAGGTTGTTAACTTGGAATGGTGTTCCCAACGCTGACTCCAAATCTGCTCTATATGTTTGAGCTAGACCATGAGCCATTGCTTCCAACTGTTGAACTTGACCTGTAATTGCGGTGGGATCAGTAACATCCATTATTTTTTGGAAAAACAAAGCTATTTTTAAATGTATGCTATATCCGAAGAGTGTGACTCTCTACCTTATCGGGCTTGGACTGTGGGACGAGAAAGACATTACAATCCGTGGACTGGAAACGGTGAAGAAGTGCCAGACTGTGTTCTTGGAAACGTATACCAGCAAGCTGAGTTGCAGCCGAGAAACGTTGGAAAAACTCTATGGCAAGAAGATCCTTGAAGCTGACCGAAACCTGGTTGAAAAAGAGTCGAATAAAATATTAGAGCCGGCCAAAACCAGCAATGTAGCCTTGCTTGTTATTGGAGATGCTTTCTCCGCCACGACCCACGCCAGCTTGTTACTGGATGCGAAAAAGATGGGGGTGCGTGCCAAAACCATTTCCAATGCTTCTGTATTGACTGCTGTAGGGATTGTGGGGTTGGAACTATACAAATATGGGCCTGTTACATCACTGCCCTACCACGAACCAGGCTATGAAAGTAAAACCGCTTATGAGGTTTTGGCTAAAAATCAAGAGCAAGGATGGCATACTCTGATTCTGCTAGATATTAAATCGGAACAAAAGAGATACATGACGGTAAATGAGGCGATCGAAATCCTATTGAAAATTGAGGAAAAAGAGAAAAAGGGTATTTTCAGAACAACGACTACAGTCGTTGGGTGCGCGAGACTTGGAAGCTCAACTCCTGTGATTCAATATGGAGAAGCTGGGCAACTTATGAAAGAAGAATTCGGAGAACCCCTACATTGTCTAATTGTTCCTGGAAAACTGCACTTTGTCGAAGAAGAGATGCTCCAGGAATGGCGAATAAAATCCTAATTCTACGTTTATCTTCCAGATTTAACGGATTATTTCCGGAATACGGTGCGAAGTACATATTAACCACCCCCTAACTTCTACAGGATGCCTTACAGCGTCAAAAAACACATTATCAAGAAATGGGAAGTGTCCATTGCTGAATACAAAAATGATCACATCACCTATAAAGTAACCCGGCGAATCCCTTACCTCTTCGTAGCAGAGACTAAGGTTTTTCATTCTAAAGATGAAGCCAAAAGGCAGTTTCAAAACTGGCTAAAATAATTCTTTTACTTTCTTAACTAACGTTTCTTTTAAAGCAGGTTGGCCCTCTTTATAAATATCTGGAACATTGAGCGAAACAATTTTCTTTTGCAGATACTCCTTAGGAAAGCGTTTGCCCAATTCAGAACGTTGAATGTCTTCCATCACCACAACCACATCTGCCCACAAAAGCTCTTTTGCAGTAACGGGTTTTTCATTATAAAGACCTGCGGACTTTGTCTCAAATTGGCTCGAGAAAAGCCTTTCGGCTGTTTTGCTTCTGTTTTCGTTCTGATTGCAAATAAACAAAACCTTCATACATACTCTAAACAGGCGCTAGAATAAAAATGTTTACTCTATCTGCCAATGATTCCACACTGACTATACGGGCATTTAGAGCCCTTGCACTGAACTGTTTTTTTATCTTGGAGGCAAGACCACTCATTTGTAAACATATCTTGGGTGAGAATTGCACAGGACATTTTACCTTTAAAAGCAATGCTTTTACCAGTTTTATTGAGTTTGCATGAATTGCCTGCATAAGAAATGGAACTACCCTTATTTGTTGTTGAACTAGAACTATTGGAAGAAGGCCCTCTTGAAGTACCTGAATTAATCGACCCCCAAGGGGTTCTAGCATGGGAAATACCTGAAGAAGACCAAGAAACTCCTGCCATAACTAAGGAAGAGCTCAACAAAACAAACAAAACAAACAAACCCATCTTGTTCATAGCCCTTGTAAACAATTACACCTATTTAAGTTTTACGCTCTCCCTTTGAAAAGGCTTATTATAATCAAAAACTGACCGCACTTCGTCTGAGATTGTGGATGTAGAATCCAAAACCTTTAAATAACAACCCTAGATCACAAGGATAAAGAAGGCTTAGCGTATGGCTAAGACCGTCTAACCCTTTAAAAAGAGGTGTTGAACAACTAGGTGATCGATTTGGCAAAACACAAAAAAGAGGCAATTCGCAAAGAAGAAACAAAAACACTTCAATTCATCGTCGGTGGCGTCGTCATTCTTGCCATCGTACTGCTTGGACTTTTGTTCTATAAGTCCCAACCCAGCAGCCCTGAACAAGCTACGGTTCAAGACACACCCGTAGCTAAAGTCAATGATCAAACCATCCTACAAAGCCAGTTGGATGCTCAATACGGTAAATTACCTGAACAGTTCCGATCGCTTCTCACCAAAGAACAAGTCCTTGGTCAGATGATCGATGAATCTCTTCTCTTACAAAATGCCAAGCAAATGGGCATTCAAATCAGTGACGAAGACGTGCAAAAAAAACTCGAAAGCTTCCTACAAGAAAGCAAGATTGACAGACGAGTCTTTGAAGAAAGCCTCCAACGACAAGGCATTAGCCAACCAGAAGTTATGGAATTATTCCGAAAACAACTCACCCTACAAGCCCTGCTTGAACAAAAATTCTCGAAAGACCTCACTGTAACTGACAAAGAAGTCTTAGATTATTACAATACGAACATCCAAGACTATAAGGTACCCCCCAGCACCAAGGTACGACACATCTTGATTGCCTTTGGAAACATGAGCCAAAAAGAAACTGAAGAACAAGCCCAAAAGATTCGAGACATGATCAAGCCAGATAGCAGCAACTTTTGTGAGCTCGTCCAAAAGTACTCAGTGGATAAAGGCAGCCTCAAGACCTGCGGCGAATACACCTACTCGGCTGACACTCAATTTGTACCGGAATTCAAAGCAGCCGGAGACAAACAAGCCGTCAACCAGATTAGCATTGTCAAAACTCAATTTGGCTACCATATTATTCAAACCCTAGCCAAGTTGCCTGAGCGCATACCAAAAATTGTAGATGTCAAAGCGGACATTACAACGCTGCTCAAAAACAAGAAACAACGAGATGCCTTGCGCGACTACGTTGCTCAACTACGCAAACAAAGCCACATTGAGAACTTGCTCACCAATCAAACCAGTGAGCCCACAAGTCAACCGGCTGTTCAAGTGCAAGCAACTCCAGTCCCCAGCAAAGTTGTAACAGAAGCTAAAGCTGAGGCTCCTAGTTTGAATGCATTTGCTTTATGCCTAGCCAAGAAGGCTACGCTCTACGGCATTAAAACCGATGTGCAAACCCAAAAACAACTTAAACTCTTTGGCGATGCAAGCAGCTACCTCAACTATATTGACTGCAGCTACCTAGGTAATCCCAATGTTGTCAAGAAAGAATGCGCACAGAAAGGCGTCTCTACCTTCCCCACTTGGGTGATTGGAAGCATCAAACAACCCGGCGTTCAAACCTTGCAACAACTAACCGATGCGACTGGATGTAGTGCATAGGTTTATTCTTTATTTTTTTATCTTGTTTCTATTATTTGCAATTGACGAGGTACATCTAAAAAAATAAACTCTTGGCGAACAAAAATGCTTTAACGTTTTTGAGGTCTCGTAGAAAAATGCGGGTACACAGAAATGCTACGCATTTCTGGACCCGCCCTTACTTCGTAAGTGCGGGTGTCAGGATTTGAACCTGAGTAAGCACTAAGCTAACAGGTATCTTCTGCGCTTAATAGAGCAGCCTAAGCTTGGACCCTCAAAAGGACTGCCCCGTTTGACCGCTCCGGCACACCCGCATAATGGATAATGCTATTAAGCTTCTCCATATTTCTAACTGGCAGATTCTTTAAAAGCTTATCGATGTCTTGAGGGGCAATTTTTAAGCCGTAATAGCGCTGACTATACTTCTTATTGAGCCAAACCTCTCTTTTATGGCTTATTCCTAGATTATACAAAATTTGGCTTGTGCCGTCCAAGAGTTTCTCGCTAGCTGAAGTAAAGCCTATAGAACTACCCCGGATACCGCCATCAGTATCAAATAACCCTGCTAAGAAGGCTTTTTGTAAGTCCAACGAAGTAAAAATTTGACTCGGAATACTCACCGAAAAGCACTTTTTTCCAGCGGGAATGCCTAAATCTTTAGTAAGAAAGTAATAGAAACTCTTATTTCTAAATTGAAAAGAAAACAACTCTTGTTTTCTTTCAAAGGCAGGTTTCTTTGTTTTTACTAAGCTTTTTGTTTTTATAACTTCTTTAATTAGGGCACATACATGTTTCAAATATTCTCTATTTATCCCATCAATGACAATCCTATAATCTTTAGAAAAATCAACCTTAGACTTTGTACCCTTTGAAATATGTCCGTCACCTGCAATAACCCCTGCCAAATAAGCAGTTACTTCGTCAAGTTGTATTTTATGGATTTTACCAATATTCATTTCAACCACCTCCAAGTTTTATACTCTTACTAAAACCTGGGGCTCTCCCAAGGAATGGGGCCTTCTGCAGAACTCACAAAAAAGCTTTAGGATCCTATTCCGACCTTGGAAAGGAAAAGATTTTTGTTAAGAGTTTTACGTTGCCTCTTTCTCTTAAAACTAAGAATTTATTTATATATCTCATGTCGTCGTGTCCAGTGGCATTGTCTGGTTGGTCGAAAAACGAAGTTTTACGACCTGCAAAATCCTATTTTTTCCTGCCTGAGCCATACACTACCTGATATTCACCGCTTGTCCAATGTACCCTTCTTAGGATTATATTCTCTGATATAAGGAATAGCAACCGCAATTATGAGCATACCCATACCGAATAGCACAACTAAGCCTGGTCGCTCGCTAAAGAAAAACACACCAAAGACCACGCCAAATACAATCTCGAGCAAACCTAGAATTCCCGCCGTTCCTACTTCGATAAGTTGCACTCCTCTTACGAATGTCCATGAGGCAAAAACGGAAGCAACTGCAAAAATAACTAGATATATCCACTCCATATGCCAGCCAACAGCAGGATATGCTTCCTTCATAGCAAAAGCCATAATCGTATTGGCAATTACAGAAGCCGTCCATATGAGCACGTTCGATTGTGTAGCATTGTAGGGCATCTTCTTCGCTATCATGTTATAGACTGAACTAGCCAGCCCACTTACAACTACGGCAATAAGGGGCATCCACCCTACCTGGCCCACACTTGATCTAAAAATCAGTGTTAAACCTCCAATGCCGATTAATACAGATATCACCTTCTCGCGAGTAATCCTCTCTCTTGCAAATAGCCACCCTAAAAATAATGAACCGATCACAATCATCGTATAGTTAACACCCAGACTGAGACCTATCCCCGCATGTAAGATGGCATAGTAGAGCAGACCCCAAATAAAAAAAGATACTGCTAGCAAACCAGCCAAATAGTGCCAATTGTACTTCCAATGAATTGGCTCAAATTTTTTACGTTGAAAAGCGAAGGGTACAAATAACACCAACACGAGTATGCTCCGCAAAGCCGAAGCCGTATAGCCGCCAAAGAAATTGCCCATCAGTGTCGTCCAAATACCATAACTCGCGTAGAACAACGAGGATATCACTACCAAACTCGCACCGAGCGGTGCAACTGGTTTACGTTTGACCATCCAATTGCTACTTTTAATCAGTATTTAAAGCTTCATAAAAAAAAACGTTGGCTTTATAAATATTCGTGCGACCCATTTACAAAATGACCAGCAAAATCCTCGTCGGATGCCCTACATGCGACTTGTATGAGTACTGCTTGGAAGACTATGCACACTCCGTGCGCAACCTTCACGCCCCTCCTTATGAGATTGTCCTTGCTGACAACTCCAAAAACAATGAATTCTTGCATCAACTCCAACTCAAAGGGTTTACTGCTCTTAAAGCACCTTGGCATGAAAGCGCGAAGGAACGGATTGTGCAGAGCAGGAATGTCCTGCGAAAGATGGTTTTGGACCAGAAGTACGAATGGTTCTTTAGCGTTGAAATGGATGTTGTTGTACCTCAAGGTGCCATTGAGCGATTGCTGAAGCACAAAGAAAAGATTGTAGCCGGACTCTATTACACCCGACAGCCAGATGAGAAGAACCAAGTTAAGATGTTACCTGTTGCGCAATGCTTTGAAAAAGAAAAAAAATGGGATAAATTGAGGTTTCCTACAACCGAGGAGTTGAAAAGCAAAAAACCCATACCTGTTGCTTATACTGGTCTTGGATGCCTGTTGATCCACCGTTCGGTGCTTGAAAAGGTTGAGTTTAGGTACAAAAAAACAAAAGATGGGGAAGGAGGCTTTGATGATGCCTGGTTTGGGTTTGACGCCTGGAAAGCAGGCTTTAAAGTCATGCTTGACCCGACGCTGAAGTGCGAACACCTCATTGATAAAAGACCTTGGAAATGGAGCGAGATACAGAAGTAACTACATTAAGACGAACAAACCTATGACTTAAATCCATCAACAACCCACTCTTCATGAAGATGCGCTGAAATGCCGAAAAATCTTTTGGCATATGTTTATAAATAAAATATCAGTTCTTTATGTATGCCTTATACTCGCCTAGTGAAGCCTGCATTTCCGCAACCGGATGGCTCCGTAATATACCTTTTGCCATGTATTCCTGCAGATGGCACATATCAACCCGAGCGAGTTACAACGTTAGAAATGATCACTGAAGGAGTTGGATTTATAAAAGAGAAATTGCCATCAGACGAACAAAAAGAAGCAAGAATGAGTAGAACCAGACAACTCTTAGGGGCATATGCTGGGCGCTTTGCAGACACTGGCACAGTACTGGAAGCAGCAGCAGAACAAGGCAGATTTGATTATATAGCAAAAAAACTAGAAGACCAATTACCAGAAATAGCTAGAATCCCTCCCAGGTTAAGACTTGCCAGAACAGACGTGGATGCTTTTTTTATAGGGCTATACCTAGAACTAAGACTGTTGCCAGAAGAAGAGGTATCTGAAGCACAAAGAACAATAGAATTGGTAAGAGAGTACGGTCCGGGCTTAAGACTGACTCCTCGAGTCCCTGTAGCGATAGCAGCTCTCCTATCATCACAGGAAAGAGTATATGGACTGAGCTAAGACAAAAAAATCTTATTCTAATTTTTCCTCAAACTCAGCATCATATGCTGGGCAATGAACCAAGAACAGCTTCATTGCTCCACTCAATGCTTTATAATCATACGGGGTGTTTTTAGGAACGATTACTACGTCTGTTTTTTCTACCTGAACGATTTTGCCGTCGATTATGAACTCGCCATGACCATCAACAACGTAGTAAACCCTATCTGATTTTCGAGTTTTTACCTTGCCATGCCCTTTCGTTACTTCGAAATACGCCGCACTTGCGTTCTCAAAATCTTCCTTAGAATTATACGCCCAACCTTTCAAACCTTCCCAACCAAAAGAACGGGCGGTTTTAAGAGAAAATTTCATCGTATCAATGATTCTGCCAAGAATAACTTCTCATCTTTGCGCTCTTGCCATACCCACAACTGGCACAGACCTGTCTTGTCGAATGATACGCATGTCTGCCACAACGGCGGCAAATGATGTGAACCTTGTTTCTTCCGTGCTGTCCTTGAGAAGCTGTTCCTTTCATACGACGAAGGAGAAAAATGGTATTTATAAAGGTTTTCTTAGCTTTAAGCTAAACTATCCCTCTTACTTGATCTTGTGACACATACCATTGGGCATGCAATCCACGATATGATTGGGGACTTTTAAGCACGCCAGACGCCCGGTGGAGAGCTTGCAACACGCTTGACCCTGCATGCCACACATGACCTGATTTCCCACCTTAATCGAACCCTGATAACCCCCTGCAGCTGCAAAATGGTTCGGACGCTGGGCTTTCCAATGCTTCACATAACTGAAATAACCCTCTGCAGAGACCATGGAAACTAAAAGCAACAAAACCACGATATAAGCTACTTTTTTATCCATATTATAGGGTATCCATATTCATTTAAATAACTTTTTATTACTCCTTTCATGCAAAAAATACTGCTCTTACTCTTGCTCTTGGGTTGCACTTCTTTGCCCCAACTGGTTATTCATTTTTCAAACCATGATTACCTATTTAAAATTGAAATCGTCGACACACCCGCCTTACGTGAAAAGGGACTCATGAACCGAAGTTACTTAGCTGAAGATCAAGGTATGCTGTTTGTTTTTGACCGCGAACAGGTTCTTACATTCTGGATGAAAGACACTCTAATCCCATTGGATATTCTTTTTATTGATCAGAATGAGCGGGTTGTGGATATACAAACTATGGGGTTATGCCTGGAAGAACCCTGTCCTGGATATATTAGTAGGAAACCAGCCCAGTATGCCTTAGAAATCAACGCTGGAATGGCACAAAGATACGGCATTCAAGAAGGCGATTCTTTGATACTACCTCGCTAGGGCTTAGTAGAAAATCTCTTCGCTTCGCTTAGGTAGTGGCTTCAAAGTCTTGGAAGATTTCTTTAAAAGCGGACATTCCCCGGATGGGGCAACCCCCTTGTCAGCTTGAACTTTACATTACATAGACTTTGACCGTATGCCACTACCACCATTTTCTACAAAGCCCCTCGCTAGAGAAAATTTATAAACCCCGTCCAGACCCTACAAGGTATGGTTTTTGAATCCATTCTTAACGCCGCATTCGGCTTTGTCCTACCCTGGCCAGCATGGCTTAGCATTCTTATTATTAGCTTCATTCTGACTTTGATTACCACATTGGTCTACAAATACACTACGAACCAGTCTGAAATGAAACGCCTCAAAGACGAAACCAAGATGCACCAGAAAAAGCTCAAGGAATTGAAGGGCGATCCCAAAAAAGCCATGGAAGTCCAGCAAAAGGCCATGGCTGTGAACATGGAATACATGAAACACTCATTTAAGCCCATGTTATACACCATGCTTCCTTTGCTCCTGATCTTTGGGTGGCTCAGTGCCCACTATGCTTACGAACCCTTACTTCCGAATGTTCCTTTTAATGTGAGTGTTTATACTCAAGGACTCGAAGGAAAGGAGATCTCATTGGAGAGCATCCCCGAACTTACAGTTTCTGAAGCGAAAAAAACCATACAAGGTGAACAAGCCACCTGGACGCTGCAAGGCAGTAAAGGAGACTACAAACTTACCGTGACTCAAGAAACCCATACTGCTGAACGAAGGGTCCTCATCAGCAACGAGAGAAACTACGAAAACCCCCTCGGTGTGATTAAGAACGGGCCGATTCAGAAGTTCATCACCCACAATAAAGAACTCGAGCCCTTTGGAAGCTTCTCCTTATTCGGCTGGCACCCTGGGTGGATTGGAGTTTATATTATATTCTCGATTGCGCTCAGTACCTTGATGAGAAAACTGATGAATGTGTATTAAAGATGAAAAAAGTCCCCTTAAAACAAGGAGAGATGAAAGAAATTGTCAATATAATAAAATCTGCAACTTCTATAGAATTACACGTCAAAGATTTTAATCCTATTAGACAATTTTATAAAAGCATAGGCTTTCAAATAATTCTTGATAACCCTGGAAATTATTTGGTTGTGAGAAAAGAAAATGCAATACTAAATTTCTGGGGGGATGCTGGCAGATACTATGTAGGAGATGTCGGTCGCTATGCTACAAAAGCATATTTCAGACAATGGCCAGAAATGAAAAAGGGTTATGATGTAGAAATTATTATTCCGGTCAAAAATATAAAAAAATATTGGAATAACATAAAAAACAAAGTTAAGGTAATAGATGAATTATCGGACAGGCGGTGGGGTGTAAAAGACTTCAGAATCGAGGATCCAAATGGCTTTTACATACGATTCACGGAGCCTTTTGACTGGCTATTCGAATTTAAGGGATATTTGAAAGAATGAGGGTTAGTGTCCATTCACAGCCGCACTATCGTTCATTTTACAGGATCACTGCATAACCTAAAACGGTTTCATAAAGACCATTATTTTTCCTTTATAGCCGAAATTCTTCCGGATTCTCCTTCGTAAAACATATAAAGAAACAGGTCTTACCAGGATTCATGAAAGAAGATAAGAAATTAAAAGTCAGTAAAAAAGTACAAGAAGAACTCGAAAAAATGAAGGATGGAGAGTGGATTTTTGAGTTATTGGGATGGCGATCGAAAGGTGGAAAGGATGATTGAATTTGGCTTTGGTATTAAATCTGTCGGAGACGAGGATAAGACAGAATATGTTAGTGCACATATCAATGAAGGCATAGCTTTAGAAGTGGTCATTCAAAGATTGAAAATGCTTCTCTTCCAACTTGAGAAAGAATATATTAGTACATTCAATCAAACACATTCCAAAAGAGATAACAAATAAGTTCAGAACAAAATTTTCTTCGAAAATTTTTATTATGCTCGCCAGGATGAGTGTTCTTTACCGTTATAGCAAATTGCACAAAAATTTTAAAATTTATGCAATTTACTAGACTAGCGAATCTCTCTATTCTTATATTTATGAGATTCGCTATTACATCATCACAGGACCCATTCCACCCATGCCTGGCATGCCACCCATGTCGGGTTCATCCTTGTTCTTCTTATCCTTGATGTCTGTGACCATGGCTTCAGTTGTTAAGATCATAGCCGAAATACTTGCGGCGTTCTGCAAAGCGGAACGCACGACTTTCGTCGGGTCCAAGACACCAGCCTTGAACATGTCCTCGAATGTGTGTGTTTTTGCGTTGTAACCGATGTTCAGATCTTTTTCCTGCAAGAGCTTGTTGACAATGACGGAGCCGTCTTTTCCAGCGTTCTTCACGATTTGCCGGATGGGTTCCTCAATTGCTTTCTTGACGATTTCCACGCCGATTTGTTCCTCACCTTGTAGTTTTAATTTTTCCAACTCTGCAATGGCCCTTAAAAGGGTAACTCCACCACCTGGAACGACTCCTTCTTCCACGGCAGCACGGGTTGCGTGCAAGGCATCATCGACTCTTGATTTTTTCTCTTTCATCTCGGTTTCAGTAGCGGCACCGACATTGATGACGGCCACGCCCCCGCTTAACTTAGCGAGACGCTTCTGCAAGTCTTCTTTTTCTGAGTCAGAATCTGATGATTTAATCATGTTTTCGATTTGAGCAATTCTGGTTTTAATCTTTGCTTTATCCCCTGCCCCTTCAACGATGACTGTTTTTTCCTTGTCTACTTTGATTCGTTTGGCACGCCCTAGATCGATTGGCTTTGTAGTTTCCAGCTTCATGCCTTTGTCTTCGCTGATGACTTTACCACCTGTGATAACAGCAAGGTCTTCTAGTATTTCCTTTTGCTCATCCCCAAAACCGGGCGCTTTGATAGCAACGACTTTGATGGTGCCTCGCAATAGGTTAAGGACGATGGTGGCCAGGGCTTCACCTTCCAAGTCTTCGCACACAATCAACAAGGGTTTGTGTTCTTGGGCGGCGGCTTCCAAAACAGGGATGAGATCCTTCATTCCAGTTATTTTTTTATCAAAAATTAGGACATATGCATCTTCTAATACAGCTTCCATTTTTTCCGGATCGGTTACCATATAAGCGGATAAGTAACCACGGTCAAACTGCATGCCTTCCACCACTTCTAACGAGGTTTCCATGGTCCTTGCTTCTTCGACTGTGATGACGCCACCATGACCTACTTTTTCCATGGCATCTGCAATCAGTTTTCCAACTTCTTCATCGTTGTTAGCTGAGATGGTGGCAACTTGAACAATCTTTTCCTTTGTTTTGACTTCTTGACTTTTGCTTTTGATGAATTCAACCACTTTTTGCACTGCCTTTTCCATTCCTTTTTTTACATCCACTGGATTGGCGCCGGCTGTGATGTTTTTCAAGCCCTCCCTGCACATGGCCTGTGTAAGAACTGTGGCGGTTGTGGTACCGTCTCCTGCCACGTCTTGCGTTTTACTCGCAACTTCTTTAACCAATTGAGCGCCCATGTTTTCAAATGGATTTTCCAAGTCTATTTCTTTTGCGATGGTAACGCCATCATTGATGATCGTAGGACTGCCAAAACCCCTGTCTAAGACGACGGTACGGCCTCTTGGGCCTAAGGTGACCTTGACAGTGTCTGCTAATTTATTGATGCCACGCATGATGTGTTGTCGTGCAACTTCGTCAAAAATGATTTGTTTTGCCATATTCATTCACCTATTCAACCTTTGCAATGATGTCCTTTGCGTTGAGAATGAGGTGCTTTACGCCCCCAATCTTCACTTCATTACCTGCATATGATTCAAAGAGAATTTTATCGCCCTTTTTTACTGGGCAGTTTTCGCCGACTTCAATGACTTCACCCTCATTGATTTTTTCCTGGGTGTTTTCCGGCAAGTAAATACCCCCGGCTGTTTTTTCCTCGCCTACCTTGGGCTTGACCAAGACTCTTTCTTTTAAGGGAATTACTTTCATGCGATCACCTGGGTTTTTATGTGTGCTCAAGAACCACTGGTTCTTGGCACGTCAAATTCCACTTTTTAAGCTTTCTATGAGATCGTGGAATTTGTCTGTTTTATATAGATTGCTATGATTAATTTGATCTTAATCTGTTGAACTTAGATCAACGGATGTCTGAGTTGTATTTAAAGTTTGTGGAACTGGTTTAATTATTTTCTATATAGATATTATTTTATTCGCTGAAAAAAAAGCTGCCCTATAAGGTGGAGTTCTCTCTTACGAATAACAAAATATAAAAAGACACTCTGGGAAAGAGCTACATATGGCTGAGAATGTTGAATACGTAGGAACTGTCCATGACCTGATCGCAAATGAACAAAATGGATATGTTATACAATTAGACGTTCAAAAAAAAGAAGCCCAACATGGAGAAGAAAGGTTTAGGATTGCGCTGATCACAACATCTGAAAAAGGAGATGTCATTCCACTCGGACTCCCAGGCGAACTTATGCAAGACATTCTGGGTAGGCTGCACCTTCAAGAGGACTATTATCCTAAAGACAAAGACAGAAATAAATGGGAATCCCTTATGAAACAAGCCTTGCAAGACCATAAAAGAGAATTAGTAGGGAAGCGTGTTCGAATTATGATTTCTAACGAATAAAAGAGAAAAACCATGACGACAAAAACCATTAAAGGGGGAATCAATCAAGTAAAGAAGACAAATGCTAATAAATATTTTGCAGAACTATTGGCCTTGTGTGTAGAATGTGCAGCACCCTACTCTCTTAACTTAGTTGACCTAGGCGATGCAGGCAAAGAAGACTTCTTAAGCCACGCTGCTCAAGCACTAGAAACTCAACCTGAACAGCTAACTGAGAAAAGAATCATGATTCAATTCATCCTGGACTAAGCTTTTTTCTAACTTAAATACAAATAATCACTTATAAAGATACAAACTCAGGCTGAAGACCGTCAGCTATTTAAAGATCCGGAATCTAGAAAAGAATATGGGTCTTTGGAGTTGGCTTACGGGAAAGCGTTCTTCCAGCCCACCTGCTACTGTTACCAAAGAAGTTTCTAGTAGAACCCAACCTCAGGCGACCAAGCCAGCGACACCCACACCTGCACCAACACTCCCCCCTGAACCTACCCCGATTCCGCTACCTACACGAGAATTGGAAATACTCCGACTTGTTCTTCAAAAGTTAAAGCCTGAAGGACCACGTTATTCTGATGATACTGACCCCAGGTCTGATGAAACACCCATTTATAATGCCATTGTACCTGCGAAAGCAAGTGCCAGTGGAAATGATGAAGCATTCGAATTACAGGTTTTACTAACAACAGATAAGACTGGAGATAAACAACCCATATACACAGCTCAATGGACAGAATCAGGCAGTCGGGGAAAAGACCCTAAACTACCACGCCTCAAAGAAAAACTGCCATTTAATGGATTTCTGAACCGAGGCAACACAAGCGGAATGCGTACGCCAGACGACGTAATCCGATTCGTGCAAACCTTGTATGATGGCTATGGAATCCGAATAAAGTTTGACTGAAATAAAAAACGAACCTAATGGGTCACTATCACTTTCAGCTTTTCCTTATCCACCGCTTCATTTGTTATGCTCCAGTAAAAGCTGGCAAACTTTTGGGCGAGAAGACCGTCCTTATTGAACCGGTACATCTTTGACTTACCACTAACCCTGGTCTGGACTAATAAACCCTTTTTAATGAGCTCTTTTATCAAGATTTTCAACGTGGAATAACCAACGCCTGCCTTCTCAGCCAGGTCTGTCATGGAGTAATCGAACTTATCAAAAACGATTAAGAAATCCAAGATTCTATTACTCGGGCTGTCCCCAAAAGTCTCTAGAAAAACAGATTTTCCCATTTCTTCTTGTAAACTGGCCATACGTAGGGTAATGTAAAGCCCTATTTAACTCTTTCTATTTATAACCAATATAAGCTATAAAATATCTTATAAAAGCTATTTTTTGTTGTCTAATCAGAGAACCTGGAAGATTACACAAGACACTGGACATCCACACACAGAAGATTATAAGGAGAAGATTCAACCAGACACATGGAGTCCCTCAATGACTTTGAAATTGCGATACTCAAAGCCATGCACTCCCGAAACGTATATGGCGCTAAACACATCCGACTCGAGAAAATCATGAAATCTGGATTCCCCACCCATCTTTACGGAGAGGCCAAAAAAGCGATTTATAGCTTAATGAAAAGGTCATTTGTTGTTTACGCCAAAAAAAGCAAGAACGCCATCCAGCTCAACCAAGCACTCAGTGCAGAAATAAAAGAGGTCATCCGACAGGATTATGATTCACCCTAGAAGATCGTCAGCTTTTTAAACTCCAAGAATTTAAAAGACGTATGCGCATCCTAGCCCTTCTTGCCCTCATGCTTCTCCTGATCCCTGCTTTTAGCATGGCCTCGTTGGTCTATAACGATCCGGAAGTCTTCTGGGTACGAAATCATGCCGCCTTCTTCACCGACCCTGTAAACAACCAACAAGTAAGAGTCCAGCGCATCAGCAACGAACAGCTACGCACCTACCTTCAAGACGAAAACGTGCGGACTCAACTCAACCTGCCCCTCTTCGATAAAAAAGTGACCACTCAAACTAAAGGTATGGGAACCATTCACCTCCAACAACCCCCTGTAACCCTAAAAGACATTGATCGGAACACCTACAAAGCCATTCAAGGTATCGGACAAACCCCCTTACGCAAAAAAGGGTCCAAGTACATCCAACCTCCCTTTACTTACACTCCTCGCATAGCAGTCGGCTACGACGAAACACAATGGATCTACCAGAATACACAACGCATCAATGACCGAGTCATGCACAGAAACTACCGATCGGACTACTATGGAGATGAAAACCTCAACGACATGCTAGCCAACAACCGCGTACGATACCAACCTTGGGGGCAGGCGAAGTATTACGACTAGAACTTCTTGACCTTAGAACCTGAATCATACAAAAACTGCGTTTTTGAAGTTTTGGCTCCGAAACCTAACAAAAACTGCGTTTTCTGAAAACTTTCAATTTAGAACCAGAAACCCTTAATCAACTCGACCATCTTATGGTGTTCATTCAGAAACCGTTTTTTAGCACTTATAGCCCTCTTAACCGATACCTTTAAAATAATGCTTTCTATTATACTTGTATGAATGCAAAAAATAGTTTACACTGCCCACCTAGAACTAAGGCTTAAAATACGCAAAATCCCATATGGCTACCCTACAAGAGTATGCGAAGAACCAGATCAAACATTTTATGATCAAATTGAAGGAAACCATATCGCCATCAAAAAACTGAAATATGGTGGAAAGATTAGAAATATGATGATTGCTTATGAAGAGAAAGATGATAGTATCGAAATCATAACCATTCATCCCATAACTGACGAAAAAATAATCAATCGCACCCTAAATGAGAGGTGGACCAAACATGAGTAAAAAATACCATTATGATAAAAAGTCAGATTCTTTATACATCTGCATTAAAAAAGGAGAAGAAGAAAGCTTTGAAGAAGTAGCTCCTGGAATAAACATTGAGTTGGACAAGAAGAATGATGTTATTGGCGTAGAAGTGCTCAAAGCTTCCCGATTTCAAGAAAGCTTAAAAAAACCAATAGAAATTAAACACTAAACCATATGAAAGCTTAGAATCCAAAACATATAAAAACTACGTTTTTGAAGTTTTGGCTTAAAAGCCGAAACCTAGCAGAAACTATGGTTTCTGAAAGCTTTCAGGTTTAGAATCCAAAACCTAAACAGAAACTCTGGGTTTCTGGGAGGTTTTGGCCTAAAAGCCAAAACCCTTAATGAACTCGACCATCTTGTGGTACTCGTTCAAGAACTTATGACCCTTATCCGTCAAAATGTACATCTTACCACTGCTCACCGATTCCTCGGCAATCATACCCTTGCCCATCAACTCTTGCACGAGCTCATTCATTCGTTTATAGGAGAGATTCGACTTATACAGTAAGTGCGTGGGTTTAATTCGCCCTCCCTTTTCCTGGACACTCTTAAGAATGTCATAAATAATTTTAACCTTATCCCGACGTTCCATAAACACACCTACTTCCTAAGCACCGATATTAAGTTGACGAGCAGTGTAATATATCCAATGAGCTGCGATATGTGCGCGAGCACGTACGCCCGATCACTCCAGACGCTTAACAAGAACAACAACTGACTTAGAGCAATCGCTGAAAACGCGAAAAACACGCGCTTTGTCTTTGAATTACGATTTTCCTGGTAATTCTTATAAAAATAAGGAACAATGTACAACACCATCAAAATAAGCGAAACCACGTAAAACGATACGAAATTACGCTCGGCAATAATCAGCGTTAGCAGCACAAACAAAAACAACAAGCTCATCACCCGCAGGTCTTCAATTTTCAAACAGAGAATGATCAAGATCATGTACGCCGCAAGATGGAAGAAGAAATGCGACAAAAACCCAACTTCATAAAACAACATAAAATCATGCACCAAGACGTACAAAGCATTATGCTTCATCCACACGAAATACAGCAAAAAACTGGTGACCGAACCCAACACCATTGAAATACCAATCGAAAGAAAAGAGAGGGCGAAAAACAAGTACTTCTTCTGACCAATAAACCGATAAATATGAAACCCATAAAAAGCAATCAACAGTGCAATTACAACGGTGACAATCTGCAAGGCCGAATCAATGCCATAAAACCAAGCCGGACTGGTAATGAAGCTTGCCATGCTCTCCGTAAACTTATACGCTTTAAATACGTTGTGAAGGCTTACTTCCCCAGGTTTGTTAGCATCAACAAAAACCCTTGTTTTTGTGTGCTCAGAATTCTAATAGAATTCTGACACTTCAAAACTCTTGATATCTTTGTTTAAAGTTCTACTTCCTTGTAGGGGGCACTCAGGAACCTTGAGTTCCTGGTGCACAGACGTAAGTCCGTTGCAACCCCCATAACGAACCAGATCTTTTACTTGAAGGAGTTTTGACCTTAGGATGCTAACAACGGTTTTCTCGACGATAGACTTAGGAGTCCTTATAAAGGCGTATGGATTTGAGATCCAGATTCACCCTTAACAACCCATTTATTAAAGAAAGCTATCCTAAGCAGTATCCCGCACCGGAGGTGAGGCGAATGAACCCAGACTTGTTGCTTGAAAACGAAGACGAAAAATGGTACAGCCCCGAAGAACTCGACCTTGAACTTGGAGGCGAACTAATGGAAGACGCCGCCCGGGAACTACGTGAAAGACACTCCTTCATCGAAGAAGGAAACGATGAAGCCACCGACGCAAGCTAATATTCATTCACACTGTTCATGTAATATTGAACGCCCCGAAAATGTTGCAATCCGAAAGGATTTGCAACATGCTCAGAAATGCTTACGCATTTCTGGCATATCGAAACCCGCGAGGGTTTCGACACACCTCACTGCGGATCCCTGGAACGCCCCTTCCAGGCCCGCTTTTTTTATTTTTATTAAAACAACTCAAACCCTAAACCCTTGAAATAAGCGACTAAGCCAAACGTACCCCAGTGACTCCCCCCACGTGCCTCACTCACATAATCTGCCTTACTTACAGTTTCTTCTAAAAGAATACCTGGCTTTTCCTGCATTTTTTCTCGAATACGACTGTGAAGCAAAGGATCGTACTTCACCAATCTTTCTCTTACATGCCCTTCAATGTCAACTCCTTCTTTTTTATGAAGCATGTGTGAACCGACCAAAATCCTTGCGGCTGTAGCATCTAGCGTCCGATCCAATATATCAGCACGATGTTCATAATAACCATGTCTCACATCCAAAGAGGCGTATTTCGGCCCCATAACGGCCGTGGTTAAGAAAAAATCACTACACACCTTTCCTATATGAGGCACTAAGTCATTCCAGGTAGGACATTTTGCTAGCAACTCTACATACAATTGATATCCTGGCCAATACAGCATACGATTCACTAAAATATCCCCCACCAACCAAGGTTCGTTAATCAATTCCACATTGTTCTGAGAATTGAAATAGTTTAATCCGTCCAAGAAAGAAAGAGCTTTCTTAAACGCCTTAACTCTGACTGGTTTTTCAAGAATAGGATATAACTCGCCGATAATGTCTAAGAAAGGAGCTGTATCATATTCGCAAGGGCCTCCCCCCACTGCCTCTCCAAAAGCTGAATCGGGACCATGATCTCTTGCTCTAGCGATGAAACTTCCAAGCTGATCAACGGCTTGTTCTGGGTTGTCTCTTGCTAAACAGCTGAACTCCTCTGCCACTGCTCCAGAATGCTCAAATTGCGCCCCTATCTGACCCATGAATTTTTCAACTAATCGTTTCTGACGCGCTTCATCCAACCGGACAACTTGACCCATTATACGAGGAAACCCACCTGATTTATAAGCGCTTAGAATGCCATCACTGGAAATTCACCTGCTGAAACAGGCTCTCCACAAATGTCCTGCGTACCGGAATCTACTTGAGAAACCGTTGCTTTATCGTTTCCTTCAACTGGAAACATCCAATAATACGGGTAAATGTACACAGTTGGAAACTCAAGAATCTTTGAAGAGTCTATGGGAGCCTGGGCCAGAACAATATTTACGAATAACAATGAAATCCCTATAATCCAGAAGACTCTCATGCTTCTGTGAATGTTTTCACGTTTTTAAGCCTTTCTTCGCAAGATTTATATGCCCTTGCAAAAGACTCCGCCTTATGAAAAAGAAACTCGCCGGATGCGTCATCCTGCAAGGCAATAGCATCCTTCTCCTGCACCGCGTCAGCAAAGATGAATATGAACTGCCCGGCGGCAAAGTGGATGAAGGTGAAACACCTCAAGAGACGGCTGTGCGAGAATTGAAAGAAGAGTTGCAATGCGACGTTAAGATCCTACGTGAATTGGGAGCAAAAGATTTCCAAGATAACGGGATTTCCAGGACCTACTATTGGTTTCTCGCCCAAATCCAAGATGGACAAGAACCACAACTTGGAGAACCTAAGAAATTCAGTCATTACGAATACATCCCTTTGGATGAGCTTGAAAAATACAGGTTATCGGCCAACATGCAAAACCTGGCTGAAGAAATCCGACAGAAACGAATTTCTTTAGATTGACGTATCAGTAGGATTGAAATGAGTATGAGAACGGCCTTAGGAATCACGCTTATCAGCCTGCTCCAGAACGTACTCGTGGATACGCGGCCAATGGTGCAACGTGACGACGGCCTTACGAACTTCCTGCTGCACTCGTAGGAAGATTTGTACCGTTTGGTCCAGATCGGGCAGATTTTCATACTGTAGGTTAGCAAGAATATCCCTCGCGGATAGTATATACTCTCCAATAATTGGAATTGAGCTGCTTACTTCCAACAGATAGGAAGGCAAGTCTTCTAGCCTATGATCTCTTAAACCCATTCCAACGATGCCCATGAATGAACCTGAAGCAACCTCATTCATAGCCAAATCAGCTTCATTCAAAACTCTTGCTGCTCTCTTGTGCATCACATCTCTTCCTGTGTAAAAATAGACTCCATCACGTATGCGAGAAATCATGTGTGCATGGAGAACGTCTTCGCATCGGAGCGAAGTCGACATAAAAGGAATTCCAGAGGTCACGTCATGAAGTGCCGCGTAAGATGTGTACGACCCGATGCTTTCCTTCAGAGCGAAAGGCCTTGTATGCGCATATGCTTCTAGAGTGTTTTTTGCTAAAAGAGCGGCCCGCATATCTCCATGGTAAGAGATGAGCGGAAACACCATAAGGACTTTCCCAGTTACAGGCCGTCCTTCTAGTATCAATTTTTTGGTTCCTGGGGTTACTGTTACTTTTTGACAGCTCTCACCAGAGGCTACGTTGGCATCCAGTTCCTTTCCCAGAGGCGTTAACAGGTCTGAAATGAAATCATATTGGAATTCCACTGCTTGCTCCGGACGAACCTCCATTTCATACGCCACCTCAACCCCATTAAGCATAGCGATACGAAGAAATCGCTGCAAAGCTACTTGATCTCCCTGCTCGAGCAAATCTTCCAGCCTCGGATTTTCGACCCGGGGCTCTTCTCTTAACTTAAAAGAACAAGGAACTACATCGTCATCTACTGTAACGACTCTTCCAGTTGGATTGCAAGCCAACATGAAATTTCTATTTCCACCGTATCCTTCGCTAAAGATATCATGTACCTCTTTTGGATCTATGCATAACGACCCTGCGACTCCTTTGATTAATGCATTTCGTTGCTCTGGACCAACCCACACAATGGGCAATTGCTTTTGGAATTTTTCTATGACTGCTTTGGCAGTTCCTTTCTCTGAGTGGTCGAAGATTTGAATAGGCATACCATGACTATACTTAGCGAATTGAATGCTCAGTTCTTCTAGAAGTCGATTCAGCTCTAGGGGTCGATCTTTGGTGGGGATGGCTATTCTGTCCATTGTTCTTGGTGAAGGAGCGCACCTTAAAAATGTTACTATCTATCAGTAAATAAACACGAAAGGTTTATATAGGCTCTGAGCTTAACTTGAGCTATGAGCCTCGACGATCAAGCCCAACAAACCTACCTGAGAGGACCCTTGAGTGTAGCAGATATAGACGCTGCCCTAGACCCCATCATGGGCTGGATCAACAACCCTGAAGTGCGGTTTCACTTTGCACGGCCTGAAATCAACCGAGAAAAAGAACGAGCATGGCTTCAGAGTAAATTACCTTCGGACGGCTTTCGACTGTATTTGATTGAGAATTCAGATCATCAGCCTATTGGACAGGTCAGCATCGATAAAATCTTTCGACAAGACGATCGGTTGATTGACGGCATGCTGGGCATCACCCTTCACCCCAATTATCAAGGAGAAGGACATGCTAAGCGAGCCATTCAGTTATTGCACCAACGAGCTTTTGAAGAAGTGGGTGTGAATAAGCTCTGGGCCAAGATACGACCTCACAATGCCGAGATGAAGCACATCCTAGAAAGCCTAGGATGGCAGTATGAATGTACACGGCTACGAGAATATGTGGATTACGAGACTGGGGAATTGACTGATATGGACTATTATTGCTTATTTAAGAATGAATGGGTGAAAAGAGAAATTGGGCTGACTACGTCACACTCATGATCTTCTCCAACTTAGAAGCTACGGCAGAAACTTTTACTGTTTCTTTTCCCGCCGCCACCAAGGACCCCACTTGTGCCTGACTCCAGCTGGGCTGCAAAACACCCTTGTCCTTCTCCCAGAACAAGCCGACGTCGGCTTCACTATCCATCTGTTCGGCACCATACCTCAAAATCTGTTCTCTCTTTTCTCCTTCTATCTGCGGACACAACAGGCCCGTCCAGATATTTAAAGACCCGCCTTGCCAATACAACATGTCCATTTCTGTCTTTGTATCTATGGCTGATTTCATGCGTACATACAGCTCCAACAGATCTGCGTATGGAAATGCTAATGGACGCGTTTTTGCGAGGCCCTTGGGATCCAGGATGAAAGCCTTTCTAAAGTACTTTTTTTCCAACACCAAGGGAAAGGAGTGATACCATTTTTTATCCGACACTTGAACTCTAAATCGGTAGTCTGTATGAATATCTTCCTTTGCCTCCCATGTCTGAAAGGTCATGACTGCCGTATGACCCCGACGAACCTTTTCAATATCTTGATAAACCCTTCTAAAAACATCCACTGCAGGGTCTGAAACTTGGATTTCTCTCACATCCTTTAAAATCCCTCTGGATTCTAAATCCGCTAAGATCTGTTCACAACCCTCCGGCCTGAGCTCTCCATCGGTCTGCAAACCAAACTCCACCAAAGTTGAAGGTGCTTCTAATTGCCCTAGTACATGTAATGTAGTAAAATCCATCAACGGCGACAAAATCGTTGGATCTTCGATGCCCCTTGCCAAGATGTCGCCGCCTACATCGACTGCAATGATGCCATCGTATCCTTCCTGTTTCATCAAACGATCAAGACTCTCAGTTAATGCTTCTGTACCAAAACGACAACTCCAGTTATAGACCTTTACTTCCAAGCCTTGCTTTTGGAGCGAACCTGGAACTCGTGCATCTAAAAACGAGATCGGACGAATGGTCTTCGACTGCCTGAAACGCGTGGCACGGCTCGATACTCGATTGATCGGTGCTTCTGGAACTCCACCGTATGCATGCCATGCGCCAGGACTGCAAATCCCCGCCAAGTCAGCCTGTTTTCCATGCTGCCTTAAGTCTGCTACGATCATTGTAGCGCTTACAATGTCATTTCCTCCGCCGGTTCCTACCACTAAGGGTTTCTGATACGGAAGATCTTCAAACATGGACAGCTAGAAAGAACATTTCCTAATAAAGTTAACGTGTACATTAGCACTGTAGAAAGCGCTGTCTTCATCCCGAAGCTTGAATCGCCTCGATCAAGTTCAATGCACTGATGACGGAATCTCTTCTAAGACAGACTTCATCCCCCAGCATTAAGGTCTTGTACCCTGTTCTTATGAGATAAGCGACGTCTGAGATGTCTGAACAGCTTGGCTCTAGGCTTTCTGCTAAGGAAGAACAGACCCTGGACGCGGCAATCACGTTCGGATCTTTCTTTATCATCAAATCCATTGCTGCTAGAATATCATGCGGCATGTCTACCTCAGCGTATAAGTCACCTCGAGCTGCCATCAATCTGTTTTTACCATCGTATTCACTTGCTACGTATTCTAAGCCTTTTTTCGACTCGATCTTTTCTGCGATGACGGCAGCTGGATCGAGCTTTCTTAATGCTTCAGAATCCGATACAGACTCCACAAAAGAAAGCATGTAGGTATGCACGCCCGCCGTTATCCCTGCCTCTATATATTGGAAGTCCTTCTTTGTCAGGTACCCCTCAATCTCTAATGAAGGATCTCGGATATTCAAAGACTCGCCTGGGCCGACCACTCGCTTGGGACCTTCCAAAAAAAGAAGGCGGTTGCCATCAATCCCCACCAAGGTGACGTGCTCACGGCCGTTTCCAAAGTAGGCTTCTACAGGAGTGTTTACCTTGATTCGATGGTTGAGCCTCACCTCAGTAAATGGCGGCGTCCAATATCCTACTGTGCGAAGTTGCCGACCTTTCAAGTCAATCCATACTTCTTTTTCCTTTGCTTCTTCCTTCAAACGCTTCAATAAAACATCTAATGGTTCCTTAACCGGCATGACTGTATTTAGCCTAAGACCAGAGACCACCGGGTGGCGCGCCACTTCCTTTAGAAATGGCGCGTACGGCGGGACTGTAACAATTACGGAAGTCATGCTGACCTCACGCCAACCTCGAACTTTTCGCCGATCCAGTACTTGTACCTGGTTTCACGAGCACACTCTTGCCACCACTGTTCAAAATCGGCGTTGGAATGCACAAGTGCGCCAAAGTGTTCAAGGTGCTATAGGCTGCTTCCAGCTCAGCGACTTTAGCTTCTTCCATCTCTGCTGTCTTGGAAACTTTCATCTTAGCCAGGAAGTCATCTAAGGTGCCCTCATCTGTCTTGCTCTTCAGACGAGTGCGTTGCAATTCCAAGTGGCTGATGAAATGGAAGACTTCTCCCTTACCTTCAGGAAAGCCGACAGCGATGTAAGGCTTGCCGTAACGCTCTTCCATCTCTTCACTCATGATCAAAGGCACAACACCTTGCTCGATGTCATAGACATGACTGCTGCCTTCCAACCACCACTGTGGATGGCATTGGGCATAATTCAAACCCATGAACCGCCTGCCGATGTCTGTGTGGGCTTCCACTTCTACGACGTCATTGTTTCCACTACCTGTTGTCTGATTTACCTTATGCAACTTTTTTGGAAACGCCTTGGTCACTAAACCCAAAGACCAATCCGTGCTGACCAGGCGCCCTCCTTCTGACACAAAATCCCTTACTGCAGTCACGGGAGCTCCTGTATCATAGGCCTTACAGTTGGCAAACATCACCCGACCACCATTGTTCTTGGTTACTGCCTCTGAATCAATTAAGGCATACGGAACCTTCAAGGTATCCAACAGTTTTTCTACATGGTCGTACTGACCTTTTACCACGACAATTTCTCCGTCCTTGATGGCACGTAACTGTTCGAGCATGCCAGGGTTCTGCCGGATGCTCACTTGCTCAAAGATCTGAGCACTGCTTCGATACGCACTGTTCATAGCCATTTTTCATCCCTCCAACAGCGACGTGCTCTTCTTTGAGCCTGCTGTTAACTTCAACTTAGACTTCATACCGGGTGGCAAACCAGGAGCTGCCCGTAAAGAAGTCATAACTGCCTCGATGCCGCCTGCATCCTGCCTAGCACTGAGATTGGTTTTGAAATCACCAAAGTTACCCCAACGCTGCGCAATCAAACCCATCGCTACATCCACGACCCGCATGGGGTCGTAAACAGGAACAATGTGGCCAGGCCCTAGAGCTTCCTCCCATTTCGCGATGATCTCTGGATTTTTACCTGGCATATCGTTTTCCTTGCGCAAGAAACGAATGTCGTAGCGTTGCCCTAGCTCTTTCCAGACTTCTACCGCATCCAAGGCCTGTGTTGTGACTCCCAGATGTTTTTTTACTTGGGCTGGATTGATGGTGTCGTAGAACTTTTCATCCCCCATGATGATCATGAAGGGATCTTTGGCATTTGGTGTTGTGCAGCGGGACATCATGAAATACGCCCACAACTCATAACTTTCCCGGATTCCGGGACCTCCACCACCCTCTGGCTGTAAAGCCTTGAGATAATCATCCAAGGTAGGCCCTTTGCCAAAGTTAGATATCTGCACAGGCCATTGATCGCTGTTAGCATCTCCAATCACGGAAAAGCTGATATCAACACAGGGCTTGTATTTTGACAAAGTTTGGTAGAGAAGTGGCAGGCGATCAAAGATCTCTGCTGGCCAGGTCTTCATCGAACCGGTGCCATCCACCGCGAGAATGACCGGGTCTTCGCTGTCACTGCTGATCGTCTTTCCATTTGGGTCCACCAAGTCCAAATTCGGTGCCTTCTTCTTGCTGTACGAACGCTCACTGCCCTTTGCAGCGGCTTCTTTCTTTAGATCATCCAAGTAAGGCGCACGGGCTGAACCATAATCGTACGCTCCTGGACTCTTCCAATTTTTCGTATCATCTCCCCAGCTGTACATGTTACATCATCCTCCATTCATTTTTTTGACACTCTTTTTCCAAAGGCCTCTTGACGAACATCTGAAAGACGTGCGACTAAGTCTTGCTTCTCCCAGTTCGGGCGGTCTACTGCGTTGTAACGCACGAGATCACATAGAAATTCTTGCAGAGGCTTAGGAACATAATCTGGCATCAATTTAGAGATTGGGTCGCCGCCTAATGCATAGATCATCGTTAATCCTAGTGAATAGAGATCTGACTCAGGTATGGGCGGTTTTCCATCCATCACTTCCGGTGCTGCAAACACAGCTGTGTATCCGGCGGCTTTTGTATCTCTGTGCGGACGAAGCGAAGAAAGGCCATAATCGACGAGTACGGCATTATGCTCAGGCGGCTGAACAATCACATTCGGAGGCTTTACATCTCCATGAATGATCCCTTTGTTGTGCAGGTAATATAAGGCGTTTAACAGGCGCTGACCAATCCAAGACACATCTTCCGGATGCAAGGCCTTGTGCTTTGCAATGGACTTGTCGAGAGGCTTACCATCAATGAAGCTCATGGCGAGCACGTAGCTCTTATCCGGTGCTCGGAAGAAATCTCTCAACGCTGGTAAGGAATAGTGATGCACTTGCCACAAAAGTTTTGCTTCTTGACGCAAGAGCTCAGCATCATCCTTAGTCAGGTCGATGTTTTGCTTGAGACAGGCTCTTTCGTCTAATAATAAATGACGAGCCTCATAGGTACGGCCAAACCCCCCTTCTCCGATCTGGCGAATGACCTCGTAACTGCCGATGACGGTCATGCAAACTCACCCCTTTTTTCAGCGAGCGTTGCCAGCGTAGCAAGGCCGAATTCTTTCACGAAACGATCGGCAAGACCTTTTTCTTTCAAGTAAACGGTGACGGGGTCTGGAACCATGTGCTCCCACGGCTCACCCTTTGCTAAGGCATCTCGTACCATAGTCGCGCAGATATACACCCACTTGTCTTGAGGTACTAGACGAGCTGGGTGAATAACCGAGTAATCATTTTTTAGAAGGGTCTCTACATAATCGTTCGCGGTAACGAAATGATCCAACTTACCGAACAAACCCAAGGCCAATTCCCGCCATTTTGGCCCGTTGTCTAAATCTGGGACCTCGACGAACGAGTAATTGGAAAACTTGGGCTTTAGAACGAGGTCGATCATTTCAGCTGACTCTTGAGGGGTGAATGGATTGCGCACGTTATAGCGATTGGAACTGCCAAGACCAATGTAGACGTAGTCCGAGCGCTCGCACAAGGTTTCGAGCATGACCGCATGCCCTTTATGGACTGGCTTGAAACGTGCTACCGTTCCCACAATTCCCAGGTCTTTTGCCATGCCGAAAAGAATGGAATTGCAGATAATGTATTTTTCAGTGGTATAATGTACATTATAGTAGAAATGTATATTTTTAGTAAAATAAGCCGTTTTGACTTAACTCGTTAAAAAATCATACCACCACAGACATATACTCTTTAGGCCGATACTCATTTAAAGCGACCACTTCTGCTCTTAAATTACTGTATTTTCTTGTTGGCTTCCACCGTCTTAAACGTTCCCGGTTGTCAAAGCCAAAAGCAGTTTTGCTCGTAACAATAATCGGACATGTTTGAACTCTTTTGAAGTAATTGTTAACCACTGTACTGCAGAACCACTCTAAATCAGCCAAGAAGACAGAAGGCTTATCTATATCCCATCGCCTAATCAGATCTGTTGAAATGCCCAGGTGTGCCTCTAACGTACCCTCTAAGTACCAACTGGCAACATCCGCCATCGATTTTCGCTTATAATCCAACATGCTTTCAATTAATGCGCAATGATAACCAAACCGCATCGGATCCACTTGCTTCTTATCGGGATGCAATCGATCCTTCTCAAGCTCTGCAGAAGGCTGAATCTGCCCTTCTTTAAACCTCCATAACGAATCCGGCATTAAAATGTCTGGAATTACGGTCTTACGGAAAACAGTCTCGTTCAAGTACCGCGCCATCTGAACCACTTCTGTTTTTGTACAATCCCCAATTGGAGCGAGAGCACCGTTGACATCCCCATACAATGTTGCGTAACCTAACGCAATCTCCAGCTTGTTTCCATTGTTGGTGAAAAGTGCACCCCATATAGCGGCTAAATTTGATAAGACATTCGTACCTCGAATCTTGGCTTGCACATTGCCTGCTTGATTGGCTGTTAATACCCTTTTATTACCTAATATACTTATATTCTCCAATATTCGACTATTCACATCAACCATTTCGTCAATAGGAACCACGATGTAAGGAATGCCTAAAGCATCTGCAACAAACTTAGCTGTTTCACGTGTTTCTTTAGAATTAAAATCCTTGTAAGGCATGTTGAAGCCCAACACTTTATCCTTACCAACCGCCTGCACTAACAGGGCTGCAACTACGGAGCTATCAATCCCCCCGCTTAACCCTATAATATACTTTGGTTGGTGATCCAAACCCGTAATCTCTTTCATATGACGAATTCCTTCTACAATGGCTGCATTTTTCTGCGCAATTTTTGGCTCCTCCACACGCTTTAGGGGAGGCCTGCAAAGATCATCCACTACGAGCAACTCGCGCGCATAATGCTTCTCACTCAACAAGATCGGCTTACCTTGCGCATTGTAAACCGTAGAACCCCCATCAAGGGTTATGATATCTTTACCATTGTTCTGAGCACCCGCACAATTCACATATCCAGATGGAACAAATTTATCCCCGGAATCTTCCTTCAAGAACAATACCCTGCGGTCGCGGGCGTCATTTTTTCCGAAAGTCCACGGAGAAGTAGAAGAGTTTGATATGAACTCTGCACCATTCTCTATCAATATCTTAGTCGGATTCAGCGCCCTTCTTTTTCTCCTATAATCCTCACACCACCAATCCTCGCACAACACAAAGCCCACCGGAACGATCCTGTCATCTCCCCGGATTAAATACGGCTGCAGCAAAGACTCCAAAGAAACATCAAATTCATCCGCTATCCCTCTCAAAGAGAAGAAATAACGCTCGTCATCAAACACTCTATACGTTGGTAAAAGCGTCTTGGGCTGAACGCCGGGTGGAAGTAGAGGCGTTTCAACCAATCTTTTTGCTGGCTCTCCATCTTGAAAGATGCGAACCGCATTGTATTTTCTAGTCCTTCCATCAGGATTTGGATGAATTTCCTTAAATCTCGATTCAAACTTAGTTCCTCTAAGGCGATCATCTATATTCTTAGCATCATCCACGTAAATATTACCATACGCAACTGCCATTCGAAGGCGAGCACTTTCCTTGCGAATGTCTTCATCATACGACATGGCGTCCAAACAATAGTCATCATCCACCCAATCGTCTGCACTCATATAAGGCTTAATCGCCATTTCAGGAAAAAAGGCAGCGGTAGCTCCTTCACGTGCTGCTTGCTCCATAAATCGGATGATGGTCTCTACATTCCTCTCAGGATCTGAAACCACTTCCATCTGAGCGAGAGCGAAGCGGGGAGAGGTCATCTTAACCTCCTAAACGGCCTAATATGGAGCGGCGCTCTGCTCTTCTGGATTCCATGATGGCTAATGTTTGAGGGCTGTATACAATTTCAGTATATTGACCCCACGTTCGCTCCGCACGTTCACGCTGGACTCGTAGATCTTCATTGTACTCAATTCTGCCCTGACCCACTACCTTTTGCATGAGCGGCTCACCGTCTATTTCTTCATCTGCTTGAGCCACGATGAGTTGATTGCCTTTTCCGTAGACTCGTACTCGACCAGGGATCGATTCCTTACCTGGCGAATCGGAGAACTTCATACCCGGCTCAAACCGATCACCATGTTTCGTTGCACTTCTCTTGTACGCAAAGGAGCCAGCATCTCTACTTGCTCCTTCTTGGAAATATCCTCCAGCACCCACAATGATATCTACTGGGTCAAATCCGGCTGCAGCATAGATACGCTGTGTTTCTCGGGCCTTACTAGGCGTATACCCATCTTCAACCACCATCTTTGTCGCTGGAATGCCAGCAGCCAGCATCATTCTCTTCCAGGTCACACATTGTTGAGGCACATCCCCTGAATCAAAACGAGGCATGATTATTTTACCCTGTCCTTCGTATTTTCTTACTAAGTCTAAAATATCGGGCAATCCTGAGCGGACTGTGTCAATTACGTCTGGAAGAAGAGCACTACGCTGATTCTTTTGAACGAACTCCTCAAAAGCCAGGCGTTGAGCTTCTTCCAAGCTGATTCCTTCCCGCTGAAAGCTCATGATATATTCATGACCGACCGTTCCGATGTCTTGGAAATATTCAGGAAACCGGAGAACGGCTAAATCATTGGAAGTGAGGCCAAGACCCCCACCCACATATAAGGCTAACATAAGTGTCACATGATCGTTAATTGTTTTTTCGCTTCTCAAACCGAACTCGGCGAATTGCTCTCCTACTGCTTCATAAAAAAGCCTGGCTTTTGTTGCTTGAATGATCGGTGCCCATATTTCCAGCAATCCGGGCTCTAGATGACTCACTAAAGCACCTGTACCTTCCACACTCATTAAAGGAGTGTATTTGCCATCCTTGACTAAAAAAGTTTGACCGCCAGGTAACGCATAGATATCGATGGGCATTCTTCCTAAATTACGTAGCGTATCTTTCCAGGTCTCAATCGGGAACTTTTTTACTTTTCCGTGCTGTCTGAAAAATTCGTAAGCCTCCTCTACCTCATCTGGTAATATGGGATTCAAGAACCAAGTATACAAGACTTTCTCCAAGCCAGCCATAATGTATCGACCGTTTACGCCCTCTTCTGGCAAGGCCTTTCTTGCGACCAGTGTATAAACGGCTTCGTGATCGGCAAAGGTGTCGCTCGAACCCGACATCGTTCGTTTATAGGTATCCGAAGCAGCGCAGCGATTATCGGGCTGGAAACGATCCCAAAACTTCTTTTGCCGCTCGTTCTGCGCTAATGGGGGGGTGATCATGCTTCTTGGAACCTCGTCTTCTTTTAAAACCTTATACTCTATCGATAGCCTATACTTCTTCTATAATGTACTTTTCCCGTAAATAATGTATCTTTTTCGAAAAATATATATAGTTTAGTTACTTTCCCTTTCCTATGTACGCCCGAAAACTCATTGCGCACGGCCCCAGTAGCCTGACCATTGCCTTGCCCTTCAAATGGGTGCAGAAATATGGTTTGGAAAAGGGCGATGTGGTTGCTGTTGAAGAGACGGATCAAGGGCTTTGCGTGAACCCCAAGGCATCCGAGCGAAAAAAAGATATCCAAATCAGTCTTGTAGGACATGATTGGCCCGCCATTGTTACTGTTTTGACGACTGTTTATCGCCGAGGCTATGATCAAGTTCGTGTGCGGTATGAGACCCCGCAAGAATACCAAGACATTTCTACCTCTGTTCGGCTGCTTTTAGGCTATGCCATTACTGAAAACCGAAAAGGCAGCTGCCACATCAAGAGTTTACCTAGTGAATTAGAGCAAGACTTCCCCACTTTGTTTCGAAGGGTCTTTTTTATTCTACTGCAAGAACTCGACGATTTATCTGAGAACCTAGATGCAGAAACGTTCAAAAGCTTTTACCATCGCGACGCTGACTTGAACGCCATTGTAAACTTAGCCCTGCGCATGATCAACAAAGGCTATATTCACGACCGCTTCCAAGAACTGCACCTCTTCCATGCCTTGCTTATCTTGGAAGAGATGGGCGATGACATCACACGTTTCACAATTGAAGCGGCTAAAGACGGGAAAGGATTGAAAACAGGCCTTCAACATTGTGCAAAACTACTGCGATTGCTACATGACGGCTATTTTCAGAAGACGATTGGCATCATGGAATTCTACAAACAATACTACTTGTACTGGCCTGATGTTAAAAAATCAGCCGCGCCTGTCTACGACTATTTTACCAAAGAAAAAGGGAAGCATGTATTTTACTTACGCAGCATTGTTGAGAAGACGATTCAGTTAGCGGAGATTCTGCTGTTGCCCCAGATTGAGGAGAAATAATATGTACACGCAAAGATAAAAAAGCTAGGCGCACTTCTCCTTCTCATGCCTACGCTTGAAGAACGATTTACCGGCACCCTTATTGGTTTAGCTGTCGGAGATGCACTTGGAGGGCCTGTTGAAGAGATACCTAAACACCCCTGTATGACACCACGACCTGTTACCGAGATGATCGGCGGCGGCTACTTAAAATTGCTACCTGGTCAAATTACCGATGATACGGAAATGACGCTTTGCCTTGCAAGAAGCCTTGCTGAAAAGAAAGAATTTGACCCTGCGGATATCGCAAAAAGGTTCATGGAATGGTTCTATGACTCCCCCATTGGAACTGGGAAAACGACACGCGTTGCGATGGCACGCTTAAAAGAAGGCATCCCTTGGAATGAAGCCGGACGGAATCCAACTGGAAACACCTTGACCGGGAATGGATCTGTCATGCGCTGCGCTCCTATTTCTCTATTCAACTATGCTCGTTCAGATCTTACGGCCAAACACAGCGCTGAACAAAGCATCATCACTCATCCTCATCCTGATTGTGTGGATAGCTCTGTTTTTGTTAATATCCTTCTCTACCAGGTATTGCATGAAGAAGAAAAAACAAAAGCCTTTCATGAAAGCTTGCCTTGGATCCGCCACAATCCGGATTTGATGCAGCAATATGGCCAGATTCTTGGGCTTCAAGAACTACGAACGACGGGAAAAGTACGGGATACGGTCGAGACGGCTGTTCACAGTTTTCTTACAACAAGCACATTTGAGGAAGCGGTGGCACGAAGTGCGAACCTCGGTGGAGATGCCGACACGATTGCGGCGATTACGGGAGCTATGGCTGGTGCGTATTACGGCGAAAAAGCCATTCCTATGCGCTGGAAAGACAAACTCGTCGATCGGCATGGCAAGCCTATCCATGAAGAGCTTTCTAGCTTAGGAAAAAGCCTTTATTCCCTTGCTACCTAGTAAATGTATATTTTATTTAAAATATATACGGAAGTAAAAAGTATGCTCTTTCTATATCTAGCTGTAAGGTGATGAACATGAGCAGCCAAAAGATATACGTCGTAACCACGGAAGGAGACGAAGAAGGAAAAACCACCCACGTACTTGGATATGCCACTGGAAAGCCTGAACACATCCGAGCCTTCTACGACCCTCATAAAACCAGCTCTGTAGCACTACACGAGGTAGCCGTCCTTGACATCACCCCTGAAAGCATTCTTGCCAGACGAGGCCTTGAAGGACAAAAACACAATCTCGAAGAAAAACTTCACCGCATCGAGCACGAACTGCGCGCCCTGCAAGGTGAAGCTGCCTGAGGTGAAAACCATGAAAAACCCCATTATTGTATGGAAAGTAGAGCCCATCAACGACTTTTTTGACGAACCCTTTACCCAAAATGGAATGGTATATCAGCCCAAATTAGCTGTTCCCGGCTCTAAAAGCATCCGAGAAAACCTAAGCCTTGTTGCGCGCTATGCTGCGAATACGCCAGGTTATCGAGATATGGGAACAGTCGATGACCATACTGCCAACGACATTATGCATGTTAAAAAATGGGGGATGCACAGTGAGCGAGGCACAGCTGGACAAGCCCTCATTCACGAAGTCCAACTGCCAAACACCCTCTACATTCCACAAACTACTGAAGTGGATCCTAAACTTGTGGCGGAAGCTACTCTGCATACTGGGCCTGTTTACTTTTTCAAACATGAGCGAACTGAAGACACGGATGCAGATGCATGCAATTCTCCTCGAGCCAACCCCAATATTGCAGCGACACTCGCTGAAATTAAACCTAGCCTGATCTTACTTGGCGGAGTTGTCCTGGGCTACTGTGTAAAAGACGCGCGAGATTACTTCCGAGAACTCAGATACCGTGTTGGCCATGTGACAGACGCTACCAAAGAATTTGCTGCTGATGAACTTGCTCTCTATGGGAAGTGGAAGGAAGAGGGTGACCTCTTAGTTCATACCTACGATGTTCTCGTGGGAAAACTGGAGGAACTAGTACGATGAGTTATCGCAATCCGCCGACTGCCGTGGATGTGGTGATTGAAGTATACAAACGTATCCCTAAAAGTCGCTGGGAAAACTACACCCACTCAGAAGACTTCCTAGGCCTTGTTCTAATCGAGAGAGGACATGAACCTTACAAAGGAAAATGGGCATTACCTGGCGGGTTTCAGGAATGGGGGGAAAGCCTGGAAGAAACGGCGGTGCGCGAAGCGAAAGAAGAAACCAGCCTTGACATTGAACTGCTGGACCAACTCAGGGTCTATTCAAACCCCGACCGCGATCCACGAGGCCCTGTTAACTCAGTTGGATACATTGCTAGAACTACGGGAACTCCAAAAGCAGGAGACGATGCCAAAAACATTCACCTATTTAAGCCCGATCAACTACCCCTTCTTGCTTTTGACCACCCAAAAAGAATCCGAGAATACCTTGCCTGGCGGACAAAGGCAGATGAAGAACGAGAAAAAAAACTAACGATGTGGAAGTGAAACGATGCCCAAGATACTTGTCGTAACCAAACAAAGCAAAGTTGAATGGGAACAAGAAAAATTCGACTTGGATGAAGAGGGAATCCGCGCCAAGTATTCTGCTGAACACGCCAACTTAGATGCTATCTTAAAAGCTCATGAACGACAACTTGACACACGTCAAGAACTCCATGAACTACTACCTACCGCTGATTTTGTAGCTATGAACCACCTCACACAACCTGTCACAGATTATGATCAAGTCATTTCCTTAGGAGGAGACAACAGCTTTTCCTATGTCACCCACCACCTCACTTCTACTCCCATTATAGGAATCAACAGTGACCCTGGAAGAAGCACCGGTGCTCTATGTACTTGGAACTCTACTCATTTAAAAGAAGTCGTTGACCAACTACTCCTGGGAAACTACCAGACCCAAGAATGGACCCGCCTCCAAGCCACCATCAATGGGGAACCTTTTACTTCTGCTACAAGCGAATATTTCTTTGGCGAACGAGAACGCGACCAAATGAGCCGACATGTCGTAGTTTATCGTGGACGTGAGTATGAAGAAAAAAATTCAGGAATTATCATTGCAACTGGAGCAGGAAGCACCGGATGGTATCGATCCAGCGGTGGAAAAGCATTTGGAAAAACAGAGAGAAAAGCAGCCTTCCTCATGACTGAGCCTTATCTAGAACCGAATCGCAGCGAGACCGACGTCCTTCATCAAGGAGAGCTTGAACTCGGTGAAGAACTCATCTTACACAGCCTCAATGATGCAGATGGACGTGCCAGTGCCGACTCTTGGGAGAAAAAACCCTTCAACCGAGGCAGTAAAGCTGTTGTTCGCATCAGCGATCAACCTTTACGCGTCATCGTTCCAGCTGGATAACGGAAATGGTATGCCAATAATCGTAACCATCCTTATGCTGTTTCTTTAAGTGCCTCTTTTTCAACAGGTAGTTTAGCCACGCCTTGTTGTTGAGAATGTTATTTACTTTTAATGGGACGGTCATCTTAGCCAAGACTTTCATTTTCATCTTGAGCTTCTTCCTAAAAACGATGTCCTGACATAGACTGGAAACGTTCACGACCAACACTCCTTTTGGATTTAGATACTTTTCACCCTCGTGGATCAAGTGATTGAGCAGGCCCACCCCCTCATACGGATTGTCATCAATGCTCTTCGGACGTGGAACATACGGAGGATTACAGATCATCAAGTCAAATCTTTGATTCTGGATCTTCTTCCAACCATCCCCTGTATAGAAAACCGCTCTTGAATCCTTAATATTATCCATAGCACACTTAATGGCATATGGATTTAAGTCGATGACTAAGAAAGACTTTAGCTTATTATGTTTCATCAAGACATACTTGCTTAAAAAACCAGAGCCACAACCAATCTCGACTCCTGAAGCGAAAGGCCCTTTTTTTAATACGCCTCGCAAGGCCTTAGCGAATAACAAGGTATCGATCGAAGGCGACCAGACATTTACATGCGAATCATCTGAATAGGTTGAAATGCCATTGTATTCTACTATGCGCTTGCTTCTTGAAAATAATGAAAATAAGGTATCTCGTAAACTAGGAGAAAGACGAGCGATTCGGTGATTATCCGTCACCAAGACTGGATTCTTAAACTGATGCACGGGCACTTTTTTATCTTCCAGATAGGTTATGATGCGCTGGCCTTTACTGCGATCATGCCCCATGATGCTCGCCAATTCAACCCCATTTGCCCAGACTTCCTCTTTGGAGAGGTCCTTATTGAAGCGAATGATCATCTTCTTCACGCCCTCCCTTTAATTTAAATAGTTTCCTACCCTAAAAAGCCCGCAAAGCATAAAAACAGAGCCCGGCAACTAAGATCATGCCTGAAATAAGCATCATCACGATTGGAGGAGACGCTGGCTCTGGAAAGAGCACGGTGGCATTGGCATTAGCCTTGAAAACTGGGTTTACACGACTTAATGCCGGCTATATGCAACGCGAACGATGCAATGACCCTAAGCATAATCCAAAGGGCCTAGACCTTCAAGCGTATATGGCACAACTCTCCCCCCAAGATGACCAGTCCATTGAAGATGAAATGAAAGAAACGGCACGCAAGAAAGACCGACTTATTATGGAAGGAAGGCTATCGTTTTCCTGGGTCCCCCATGGAAAGCCTGTACTGAAAGTTTTTTTATCTGTCGACCCGATGATTGGGGCTAAACGGATCCTTGACCAAAAACAACAAAGTAGTGCACGCCGTGAAGAGAGAAAGGATAAAACAGTAGAAGAAACCTTAAAAGACAATGAAAAAAGAAAGGGTGATGAGATCGAGCGATATAAACGGGTTTATGGCTTGAATCCCTATGACTTGAAACAATACGACATAATAATTGACACCAGCTATCAAACACCTGAAGAAGTGGTCCAACAGATTCTTAACGAAGCTAATTTAGACAAAGGCAGTACCATTTATGCAGGGTTGTGAATTACATTCTAAATTCTCTAGGTACTTCGGGAAAAGACTGACAAATGCTTTCTAAGCCTCCTTTTGCTGCCCGAAGAGCTCTAGCTTCCCCTGCCCAAAGCAAGGCCTCTGTCTCACAAAAAGCTCCTACTCCCCAAGGATCCAATCTATCTGATCCCTTCATAGGAAAGACCTGCACCTCGCCTGGAGATGAAAGACTATAACCAAACGCGTCCATGGCCAGCCCACCTTCTTTTGCCCGGTATACACCACCGACGATGAGTACCTGACCATTTGCGAACCCAGGTACCTTTTGGCTAGCGGTAAAGTAAGCCCTTGCATCGCCTTCGGAAACTTGTTTTCGGTCCGGATGCTTAAAAATGTACAATCTGCCGCCATCTACAGACACTTGCTCTGCAACACGAAGAGGTATTTTCTTTTGAAAGCTGAGCGCTGCTCGTGGATTAAGATGATCGGGAAATTTAGATGGAATAGCACAAGAATCTCGTTGATGTGCCCGACGATGATGAATCTCTCCTTCTAACACCCTAAAAGCATCCATTGAGACTGGAACCCAACCACTTCCATTAGAGAGTTTTTCTCCATCAAACCGCTGATAGTGAATCATCGGATTTCTAGTCTGCGCTCCCTTGACAGTATCATAAGCAAACACGCTCAACTGATTTTTTTCACCATTTCCACCAGCCATGGCAAGGATCAGAGCTTGCCCATCCAAAACAGGGTGTTTTTCTAACATCGCTGAGGTATAAGCAAAAGCCTCCCCGACCACTTTTGGATCTGATAATCTAGGAGCTCTTTCCGATCTAGGAGCTTTCTCCACGCGAGGATAAGAAGGTAAAACATACACCTTTACTGAAGGCTTACCCGGCCAAACCAATCTACTTGTAAACTGCATGCTGGGAGGATTCTATCGGTCTTTTTAAATTTACACCCTCTAACACTCTTTTCTTCCCAATACCTTAAAAAAACAACCCCCTTTCTTAGACTGATGCGCATCGGCATACTCTTCAGCGGCGGAAAAGACAGCACATTTACCTTATCTTATTACTTAGAACAAGCCTGGGATGTGGCTTGCTTGATTAGTTTGCTGCCTAAGAATACAGATAGTTATATGTTCCAAACGCCTGATTTAGCGATTACAAAACTACAAGCCAAAACCCTAGGCTTACCCTTGATTACTCAAGAAACCAATGGAGAAAAAGAAAAAGAACTGCTTGACCTGAAAAAGGTATTGCAACGAGCTAAGAACAAGTATAAACTTGACGGGGTGGCTGTTGGGGCGCTTGCAAGCGATTACCAGCAAGAGCGCGTCAATCGAATTTGCCATGAACTTGACTTGAAGTGCTTTGCACCACTCTGGCACAAAGATCAAGCCATGCTTTTGAGAGAGCTGATTTTATCTGGATTTGATGTTCGTATGGTATCCATCGCGGCTGATGGTCTAAGTAAAGAATGGCTTGGAAGAACCTTGACTTTGAAAGATCATGCAAAACTCGTTGGACTCCACCAAAAGATCGGATTGCATGTTGCTGGCGAAGGCGGAGAGTATGAGACTTTAGTTTTTGACGGGCCGATCTTTAACGAACGCATTGAAGTTGCAAAGAGTCATATTGAAATGGAAGGTGAGTGTACGGGGAAGTGGGTGATTGAGAAAGCCACTCTTGAAAAAAAGATTACGTCTTAGCCTTTTCCTTTAACAAGTACCCAAACATGAGCAGAATCACACTTTGCATGAGCACCATGCCCAAGATGATCTCAAATCCTTTCAAGAACACACCTTCTGGATAAAGCTGGATGAGAAGTGAAGTAGCTGGAAAGGCATAATTGCCCAGAGGGAAAAAGATCCGATGAAACACGGTGAAGAAACTCGAGAAAAAGAAGCTACTTAGAAAAGAAAGGAGTAGTAATCCCATCGAAATGAGCCCGGCCCACTCCATGCCTTCTCCTAACTCTTTCAAACGCTTCTTCTTCAAATCCCAGGCAATTAAACTTAAGGCTGCTACTAAAATCAACCCATATAGAATCCGAGAATAATCGATGAGATGCTTTACATCTATCAGGTGGGATTTTTCAGCTGCACTCAACTGATTCTCTAACAACTCTGGAAGAAGATCATTCAAGGTATTCTTTGATAAGAAACTCAAGATTACTGGATGAAAACTGCTCACAGTTTCATTCCCTAGATGAGCGTACACTCCTGCTTCTTCAAATGCTTGTTCATAAAATGCTTCCTGAGTGTACATCGAGAAAAAGGCCGTGAGCCAGACTCCCACGACCACTACCATGATTAAAATTAATGTTTTACGATCCTTCATCTTCCTCCTTAAAGAACATATCTTTATAAATTAAGTCATCTTGAAACCGCTTATAAAAAAAATTATTTTTATACCTATGAAAATGACTCAACAAGAAGTTTCAGCTGAAATCCTGACCTACTATTCAATACCAGGCCCCTTAACTGATTTAAGTAGATACTCTCAAGCAATTGATGGCTTAACAGACGATGTAAACCAGCTCACACAGGTTGTACAAGGCATTATCTTACATGTCCTTTGGGTTGATCGATACAAGATTATTCCTACTCCTACTCAACTGTGTCAGGCATTAACTCCCCGCATGACCGATCTCATCGATATCGTATCAAAAAATAACCATGAAGCACCTTTTGCACCGCGCCCACCCGGATCACGAGTCATTGCTTGCTGCCGTGAATTTGCCACTCTCCTATGCGCCTTACTTCGCACTAAAGGTATCCCTGCACGGAGCCGCTGCGGCTTTGCTGCTTATTTAGCCAAACAAGGCTATTACGAAGATCATTGGGTGTGTGAATTCTGGAACGGAAAATCCTGGCAAATGGTTGACCCGCAGATTGATGGCTTCCAGCTTGATTCAATTAAGACGTATGCAAACAATCAACAGAATATAGATCCAGCCTACCAAGCTATGTTGCTAAGCCTTAACCCCATGAATCTTACTGAACACCATTTTATTACTGCCGGAAAAGCTTGGCAACTATGCCTAAATGGAAAAACAAACCCAGAATGTTATGGCCTTGATGTGGACCCTAAACCTTATGGGTTAGATTCACTTCATGGGTTATGGTTTGTTCGAGGCAACCTTATCCGCGATTTTCTGGCATTGAACAAAATTGAGATCCAACCTTTTGTAGCCGGAATTGAGAAGATACCTCAATATTGGGAGGGATGGAGGCTTATTACCGCCAAAGATAACGAATTGACTCAAGAAGAGAATGCGTTGCTTGATCGGATCGCTGAACTATCAATTGAACCAGATACACATTATCAAGAGCTTCGCACAGTGTATGAGCAAACCCCCTCCTTATGGCCTCCAAAAGGATTATTAGTCGTTCATAAAAAATAGCCTTTATGCCTAATTAAGGGCTAGATTTATAAATTAAATCATTTTAGAGAGAGGCATGAAAAAGCTCCATCGCAGCAAAAACAAGATGCTCCTGGGCGTTTGTTCTGGCCTTGCTGAATATTTTTCTATGGATCCCACCCTTGTTCGCATTGTTTGGGCCATCCTCACCCTTCTTACCGGCCTTGTGATTGGCATTGTTGCCTATTTTATCTGTGCGATGATCATGCCGGAGAAATGAGCAACGTTTAAATAAGAAGTCTTATTCCATGTTATATGGGAAATATCATTACGAACGGTGATCACCTTGTCATTCGCCCTTCTGAACTCACTTCTGAACAGAAAGCGACTCGACAGTTGATTGTGATGGATCTAGAAGATGCTAGCCGTGACGCAATTGTGGGCACACTTCATTCGGAAGGTTACACCCACATTCATCCAGCCATTGACCTTTCTCAACTTGAAAATATCCTTGGCCAAGCTGTTCCTGACCTTGTCCTCCTAAGCCTTAACTTAGGTCATGGGCCTGAAGATGCCCTTAAAATCATGCAGCGCTTTGATGATGTATATAAAATTCCCACCCATTTTGTTGTCATCCGAGGGAATGACTCCGAGCGTGAAGCCATGGAAAAAGCAGTCCGAACCAGTGCAATTGATTACCTGGTCAAACCCATTGACCCCTTAGATGTACGCCTTACGGTTGAAAAAGCCCTTATCGATATCTCCATCCGACATGGAGCTACCACCGATGGACTCACTCAAATCCCCAACAAAACTACCTTCAACCAAGTACTCCATCAGCAAATCAAAGAATTTCAACGTCACTATGATCGATATCAAGAAACACCTGGTAAAGTCCATCATGCTTGGGACTTATCTGTAGCTCTCTTTGACTTGGACAATTTCAAACGCTATAATGATGAAAATGGCCACCTCGAAGGAGATTATGTCCTCAAAAAAGTGGCAGCCTATTTCCGAAGCCAACTTCGCGTGAATGATCTCTTTGCCCGCTGGGGCGGAGAAGAATTTGTTATTATTATGCCTGAAACTCCCTTTAATGATGCTTTCAGTGTATACTCGCGTGTCGCTTGGGACTTGAGCCAACAACTCTTCAAACCAAGAGAAGGAAAAACAGAACGCATCACATGCAGTGCTGGCATTGCTACATTGACCTTTGATTCCTATCAATCACGCCTCACTGCTGGACTTAACCCAAAAAATCCTACCGATATGATCGGTTTAGCCCAGCATATGCTCACTTCTGCTGATCAAGGCCTTTATCGAGTAAAAAATGCAGGAAAAGCCAAGTGCTACCCTAAAAATACGCTCGATGATTTTGATATTCAAAGCGACCTTAAATAGGATTCCAATCGTATCCCGTCTGGATCATCGAACCAGATGAACTCTTTCTTGCTGTAAGGACAGGTTTTGATCCCGCTGTGCTTGATGTTTGCTTTATTCAATGTTTCTTCCCACTGTTTTAACTCTTCTAAGGTACGGACGCCAAAAGCGAGGTGGTTTAGACCGATGTTTTCTTTGTCGAAGGCAGCGGGGTTTTCTTTATAAGAAAGACCGAAAAATAGTTTTGTATCACCGATTTTCCACGCAACTACTTCTTTATCTTTTTGGATCGGAGAACCTAAAAATTTAGTGTAGAAAGAGGCTGTTCGCTCCACATCCTTGACCCAGATAGAAATGTGATCGATGAAAGTAGGTTTCATAGTTCCTTAAACAAACTGTTTGTATTTAAAATTACTTATATTGATTTCAAGGAATCCACAAAACGCTCCTTGGGTAAGGTTGTCTCGACGACGGGATAAAGGCGGTTCAAGAACTGCATGGCCCGCATCAACAAAACAATGTCTTTGTATACTTTTACCTCAATTACTTTTACCTTGGAAGCTTTGCTCAGCCGGTCCACACTCACTGATAACTCCTTATCGTGATACGTTAGCCTCGAAAAAGAAACGCCTTTTACCACCTTTTGAACCTTTTTTCTAAAGTAAGCGGGTAACTCCTTCCACACCCCGTCTTTTTTACCCCCCACGAGGCATTGACCTTTTTCTTTCTTAATAAAATGATAATTGTACTGATCTGCGGGTGGACTCACCCGCTTCAAGGTCCTAAACCCCATCTCCAAAGCATGACGACTCTTCTTGCTATCACTATCCATATGCAAACTACGCATCCTCATAAATGGCTCATGATTCTCTGCCAACCAACTGCTACTGACCAAGTACTGATCTATATAGACCCCCGACTGACGCTCTTTCAACCCAAACTCTTTTCGAAACTTATTCAATACAGCCTTCTCATCTCCTATAAAGAAAAAGCGGCTTTCATAATAGGTCTCCCATTTCAGGCCGTGAAGGTGCAATACCCCCTTGTGCAACATATGCAATATCTCCTCAGCCACATATTGAAAGGTAGCTGCAAATGGAATAGCGGCACAAAAAGAAATCACGGAGATAAACCCTGGATGCAACCCTGTCATTTTCAACAACACCGCGGCCAATATCATATAGATGGAATCATGAAAAACAATGTCCACCGCCAACACACGAAGTGCCCTTTTCATCTCCTTCTTTAAACAGTGACCGAACGACCCCATCCTAGCCTTGTGCGATTGATGCGCATGATAGATATGCCGAATGAAAAAACCTGGCTTCTCTGACAAAGGTCCTATAATGGAAAGCAACCAAACTTGGGTTGAAAAGAGAGAAACAATCAATGTTCCTGCCGTACTCAGCAAAAACGCGTAAAACTCGTCCAAACCTAGCTCGATTGTATTATGAACAATCGGGTTTGGCCGAATCTGCACCAATTCATTTTTAGAGACTAAGGATTCCAATGCTTTCTGATCCATTCCCATACTTACCCCGTATACAATCCACCACTTGACTTTTGCTCGCGGTCTAACTGGCTGTCGATCTTGTTGATTCTTGGACGGTTGTTCTCCGGGTCACGGCGCATGGTGATCTGCAAGTCGCCTAAGAAATGATTCATCCCATTTGCGACGGTAAAGGGCCCTTTTGCAGTACCTTCCATGGCTGGCTTTCCGTCAAAAACCAAGAGCTTATCACTGAGATAGTCTACGAACAAGAGGTCATGGTCGACGATGATGGCGGACTTTTCCTTGAATTCTAAGAGATCCCGAATGATTTTGGATAGTTGAAGGCGCTGTTCGACGTCTAAGTATGCCGAGGGCTCGTCGAGCAAGTAAAGATCAGCCTCCTCGCTTAAGCATTTGGCAATCATCACCCGCTGAAGTTCTCCCCCACTTAATTCATTCAGGCGTTGCTCTTTTAACGTATCAATATTCAATGGAGCGATCAATTGATTCTCATGCTTTGAAAAGGCTTCCTGCAAAAAATCATGGACAATCGCATCGGTTGCTTCTAAGTATTGCGGCTTGTAGCTGACTCGAAGACCTTCGAGATTGGTTAAGATAGGAATTTCCCCTGCAATGATCTTCACAAAGGTCGTCTTACCAATTCCGTTTTCTCCCACAATCCCCACAATTTCTTTGGTATGAATTTCTCCTGCTGCAGAGGAGAGCTTGAACGAACCTAACTGATGACTGAAGGCATTCCAATTGGCGAGCACTGTTCTTTGTGAACCCCGCGTTTCAAGACGTACAAAGAACTTGATCTCATGATTTCGAAAGCGCGTATTTTCCTCTTTTAAATATCCTTCCAGATAACTATTCATCCCTGCCTTTGCTGCCTTGATGCCTGAAACAATACCATACGCCCCTTCCTCCCCGTACATGACATGGATTTGATCGGCCAAGTAATCTAAGACGATGATATCGTGCTCTACTACTAAAACTGCGGTGTCTGGCGTGGCTAGGCTTCGTATAAATCTTGAAACCTTGATGCGCTGCTTGATGTCTAAGTAGGACGTGGGTTCGTCAAAGAAATAAACATTTGCTTTCTTCAAAGCCGTTGCGGCTATGGCCACTCGCTGCAATTCTCCTCCTGAAATCTGATCCAGATTACGATCTAGAATTATATCCAAGTCTAATAATGGGATTAATTTTTGAAGCTCTTTTTTCTCATCCACGGACTTGAGCAACTCAATTACCTTACCCTTAAACTGCTTGGGAATCACATCCACTTGCTGAGGCTTATACGCGACTTGGATTTCCCCCTTGCGCTTCTTCTCAAAAAAGTTATGACCGGTTGAACCCTTAAAATACGCAATAAGCTCCTCATCAGTTGCTTCTTTTCCGACTTCACCCATATTGGGTTTTAATAAACCCGCCAAGACCTTGAGTGCCGTACTTTTACCGATCCCGTTACGACCCATGATCCCGGTTACCTTACCAAAGGTGGGAATGGGCAAGTTGAACAAGGCAAAGCCATTTGGAGGGTATCTATGGATGGGATCCTTATCCAAGGCCTCTGGAAGGTTAATTAATTGCAAGGCCCCATACGGACATTTTTTCACATCAATCTTGCATGCGTCAATCACAAAGGCTTCATTCACTCTTACCTTTCCATCTGTATCCTTCACAATGCACTCATTCCCCGCGCGGTTGCTAGGACAAACCCGCATACAGAGGTAGCCACCACAGCCTAGTGGATTGCACTTTTCCTTCTTTACGATCATGATCCGCTTACGCATTTCCTCTTAAAAACAGAGCATCTTTTTAAATACTGCTACCCTACCTTATCTAAGGTGCACAGAAATCATGGTGGATTTCTGGCACAAGGAATCAATGATTCCTTTGTGCACGGATTACAGCGGTGACGAATGCTTGTTTTCTTCAAAAGCAGGCTACGCTAAGGCTTAGGATGCAAGATGACGATAGCAGTATCAGATACCTTAGAAGTTTCTACCTTAGATTTAACCACCTATCTTGCTGATTCTCACGTTGCACTTGCACCCATCAAATCAATCGATGCAGTTAATGGAGAGGTTTATGCTTATGAACTCCTCTTGCGTGTTCCACGTATGTCTGCGGAAGATGCCATTCAACTAATAGGATCAGCCCGAGTTATGCCCATTCTAGCTCATGGCCTTGCCCAAATTGCTTATCAGGAATCTCAAACCAAGGGTGTTCGATATCATATCAATATTCACCTAAGAGATCTAACTGATTTAATGCCTCCTCAACAAAGAACTCTTGTTGAGGTGTTAATGGGTCTTGAAGCGGCGGCAACTCGAAAGGGTCATGTAGGCGTTGAAATTCATGAAGCAACCCCTTTAACTCCTGAACATTTAGCCCTATGTAGACGTCTTTGTGAGGCAGGGGTTCATGTTGTGTACGATGACGTTTTAAAACCAAAAGGACATCGACCTTACGAGTTCCTTCAAAGTTTACCTGCCGAGGGAGTTACAGCTCTTAAACTAGATCATGAAATGACTCAGCGATGCATTGGCAACCAAGGAAATGGCTTCCGTACCTCCACACCACGAGATGAAGAAACATATCGCGCTGTTTCTTTACTTGGTGAGTTATGCGCTAGAAGAAACTGGTTTTTAATGGCCGAAGGAGCTAATCGAGATACCGACTTAAAGCCTCTACGTGGACTGGGGTTTACTCACTATCAACTTTACAAAGAAACAGGCCGAATCGGAATCTAATTCGCATAATAATAGCGAACGACCATACCACCCATATTTGAAGTCATGTTAGATGAATTCTGGCAAGGTCCACAATCAGGCGAACAGGAAGAACAGGATTCACCTAGTTCACAACGACCATTGCCACAAACTGGAGGACAAGCACCACAATCCTTTGAACATGAACTGCATGATTCGCTCTTCTCACAACGACCATTCCCACACTTGGAACGAATGGCACTACCTGTAAGCGTAGTGTTTGTTGAATTCTGACAGGAACCGCAATCAAGCGAACAGGAACTACACGTCTCATTTCCATTACAACTACCATCCCCACATTTAGGAGGACAGACGCCGCAATCACTTGAGCACGAACTGCACGTCTCTAATCCATTACACAAACGATCTCCACAGAAAACATCTGCCGCTTCTTTAGTATCTAAGCGACTGGAGCAATCCTTGTCCCCCGGCTTTGAACCATCCCTACACCTTACGCCTTTTCTCAAGAAATCGCAAAAACCATCCTTATCGTTGTCTAAACCATCATCACACTGAGGCTTAACGGATGCCTTTACCTCTCCAGTAATAGTATTTGATCCTGAAGGACCATGCACCATACCTGCAATGATCGCCATGGATATAATCATTACTACCATTACCGTACCGGGATGAGAAACCAATGCAGGCTTAGACATACCTGCTCTCGCACAATTCCTCTATAAAAAGCTTTTGCTTATTGACAAACCTTACTCGCACAAATCTGGGTAGCGCAATCCGAACCCAATCTACATGATTTACCTGATTTACAAGGGCCACACTGTGCTCCGCCACAATCAATGTCAGTCTCATCTCCACCTTTTACTGTGTCCAAACAGGTCTTCGGAGGAGCATTCCAACACTTTCCTTCCAAGCAATAATTAGATTGACAATCTTCAGCTATCTTACACATCTTACTCACCTGACACTTTTGACACTTAGAACCCCCACAATCGGCATCGGACTCATCTTGATTTTGTGTCAAATCCCTGCACGACCCACCTGTAGAACCTTTGCATTTCTTACTCTCCTTATCACACTGATTGGAGAAACAATCTGTATTGGCTTCACAGGCTTTTCCCACGGTGCATTTCTTACAGCTAGACCCTCCACAGTCCGTATCGGTTTCCTTGCCGTTCTTTACATGGTCTGAACAACTTGTGGGAGTGGCACATTCTCCTTCCATACAGGTACTATTTCCTGCACAATCTGCATCTGCTGAACAGGATTTTCCTAAGGCACATTTAGGACATTTCACGCCGCCACAATTGAGGTCTGTTTCATCTTGATTCTTGAGACTGTCAGTGCACGACGCCGGAGGAGGTAGTGTGGCACAAATCCCTTTTGAGCAATACTTGCTATCGCAATCTTCATTTCCACTGCACGCTTTCCCATTTATACAAGCGCGACAAATCTTTCCGCCACAATCGGCATCGGACTCATCCTGATTTTTGAGTGTATCTGTGCAAGTGGATAAGGCCTTACACACCTTTTCTACGCAGTTGGTGCTCTCGCAATCCACTCCGAACAGACAGGCTTTGCCGCTTATGCATTTTCCACAACTCGGCCCGCCACAGTCCACATCCGACTCATTCTGATTCTGAATGTGATCTGAACAGTTTGTAGGTGGGGTGGAAGGCGCTGAATTACCACAACCACTAAGCACAATAAGGAATACTACCCAGACTAATCCAAAACCCCCTAAAACCTTGAAGCCGTGCACCACTTGGCAAATCCTTTAACCTATAAAAACCTTTTGACAAAAAGGACACTAAAACTATAAGGTATTAAGAATATAAGGAAAAATAATATAAATGTATCCTGACTCCTAAAGAAATATGATGCAATTCTGGAGGCTTTAATATGTACAACAATACAAAACAATATGTAATTTTATTTACAACTTTACTCTTCCTATCCGCGTTGGCTCTCGCAGCCTTATCACTTAAATCTCCTTCCAAATGTCAAGGACAATGGAATAATTGCGCTAATGCCTTTAGCGACAATACTCTAAGAGCAACAGCCAGTGTAACAGCCAACAACAACAAAACAGGCAATTGGACCAATTACAGTTTTTCCATACCAAGCACCGCCCGAATCAACACCGTCAAAGTACGCGCAGACTTCTTTGCCAATAACCCTCGAGGCTACATGGATGTACGCGTAACTGGAAATGGAGGTGCTAGCTTTGGACCCATCCATACCATCGGAGGCAACACCGCTGAACAAACTTACTGGATCGATGTCACCAGCGATTATTCCTGGACACCTGCCATGTTAAACAATAACAACTTACGTGTCAGTACCAAATGCTTCAAGCAAGGCAGTGGCAGTAACCCCACATGTAATTTAGACTGGATCCCTGTAGAAGTCACCTATACCCTTTTTGACTTCTCAGTAAACACGAACCCTGTTAGTGGAACCGTTGTCCAAGGAAGCAGCGTAGCCACTACTACTACAGTAACCTTACTTGGGGGTGTGCCTCAACTTGTAAGCTTATCCCAAATCGGCTGCCCATCTGCTGCCGTGTGCTCCTTCACCCCCACGAATGGAACACCTACCTACAACTCCACTTTCAACGTGGCGACGAGCAACACAACCCCCAATGGCACTTATAATATCACTATTGTGGGCACTGGAGACAGTAAAGTGCGAATCGCATATTACCTACTCACAGTTCAGCCATTTACTGCCTGCAATGACGGAACAGATAATGACAACGATGGCCTTTCCGATTACCCCAATGATCCTGGATGCAGTAGCTCACAAGACGCCAGCGAAACAAGCAGCAGCTTGATATGCGACAATGGTTTAGATGAAACCAATGATGCAGATTCACTCGCTGATTACCGCCTCAACGGAGGAGATCTTGGCTGTACCAATTCAACCGATGCTAGCGAAATCAATGGGCAATGCGATGATCTAGCAGATAACGATGGTGACACTTACACTGATTACCCTACAGATCCTGGATGTTTTTCTTATAGTGATGCTAGTGAATTAGGTAGTGCTCAATGTGACGATAACATAGACAATGACGGTGACGGATTTATCGATTATCCAGATGACAATGGATGTAGTTCACCCACAGACAACTTAGAGAGCACCAATAGCTGCACCGATACAGATGGAGGCTTTATAGTAACCATCCAAGGAAGTATCAGCGGAGTGAGCAACAATACTGGCTACAACTACACAGACACATGCCTTGGCACTACTTTACTAGATGAACACACCTGTAGCGGAACACAACCCAATCACTTTACTTACAACTGCACAGGCAACTATACAGGATGTAGCAACGGAGCTTGCATCATCATCCCGCCCCAATGCAGTGACGGGATCGATAATGATGGAGATACCTATACAGACTACCCCGCAGATCCCGGCTGCACAAGCTCAAGTGATACTAGCGAATTAGGAACAGCACCATGCGACAACGGCCTAGACGATGACGCAGACACCTACACGGACTACCCGGACGATCCTGGATGCAGCAACGCAACAGATACAAGCGAACTGGGAACCACCATTTGCGATAATGGAGTGGATGAACTCAACGACCGCGACACACTAGTCGACTACCCTGATGACTTGGGATGTAGCAGTCCAACTGATAGTAATGAAATTGATGGAGATTGTGATGACCGCGTGGATAACGATGGAGACGGAACCCCCGATTATCCAAGCGACCCTGGCTGCACTTCATACAGCGACCCCAGCGAACTCGGCACAGTCCAATGTGATAATGGCATCGATGACGACGGAGACGGGAAAACAGACTATGGATTCTTGGACACGCGAGATAGCAAGTGCAGCAGCCGTACCGATAACGATGAAAATCCGCGCGATAACTGCACCGACAGTGACGGAGGAATTAGCTACCTTATTCAAGGCGCGGTCTCTGGAGACGATGAAAGCGTGTCGTACAGCTTCATAGATGTATGCATCGATGCTATACAGTTAAAGGAGTACTACTGCGGAAGCATCTTGCAGGATTATGCACCATTGAACACAGTATTCAACTGCTCAGGAAACTTTACTGCTTGCTTCAATGGCGCCTGCGTCTAAACTAATTTTCTTTTTCTTTTCTTTTGTTTTTTAAACCCAAGCCTTTAAAAAGAAATCCTGGTTCGTAAGTCCCATGCGCATCCTAGGCATTCAAGCAAGCCATCACGCAGGAGATACGGGCGTCGCCTTAATTGAAGACGGCAACGTCAAGTTTGCCGTTAATGAGGAGAGGCTGACTCGAGTCAAGCTGGATGGACGGTTTCCGGCTAAAAGCATCGCCCTGACGTTGAAAGAGTGTGGATTGGATGTTGAGGACATTGACCATATTGCCTGGGCCGGTTTGCCGATACAGCAATTCTTCCAGCGCGGCCTGCAGTGCTTTGCTCAAGAATTCCCAGAAATGAACCTTCTTACTAAATTTGGACGAGGCATTGGCTTTGCCAAAGGCGTTCCGATTCTAAGTTATCGAATGTGGAAAGTGCAGAAGAACTTGAAGAAATTGGGATTGGATAAAATACCTATCAAATATGTCGACCATCACTATGCGCATGCTGCTTCTGCTTACTTTACTTCAGGATGGAAGGAAGAGGACACGTTAGTTGTTACGATTGATGCCACCGGCGACTTTTTGTGTTCTAGGGTTTGTGTGGTGGAAGATGGCAACTTACGAAGTATCCATGAAGCTAGAGACTATCACAGTCCTGCCTATCTATATGGGGAGACTACTGAGTACCTTGGATTCATGAAAAACAGGCATGAAGGCAAAGTGACGGGGTTAGCTGCGTATGGAAACAAAGACCCGAATAGCGAGAAACTATACCAAGAGATTAAGGATTTAGTGACTGTAAAGGATGGCAGCTTGCATTCTCCTTTTGTACGCCGATTACGCTCTATATATAGCTATGGAACCATGATCAAAGAACTCAAAGAAGGACAATCTGCCTTAAAGCATTATGCGGGTATCGGACTCAAAAGCTTTACCTATGGGATTATTCCTCGGCGAGAATTTGGATTTTTCAAAGGAAAGACACGCGAGAACATTTCCTACGCTGTGCAAAAGTTGTCTGAGAAAGTGGCTTCTGATTATGTTAAATATTGGGTTCGAAAGACCGGGAAGAAGAAAGTGGTGTTGGCTGGAGGATTCTTTGCCAATGTACGTATCAACCAAGCCATCTATGAACTCCCTGAAGTTGAATCGGTGTTTATCCATCCTCACATGGGGGATGGTGGCCTTGGACTTGGAGCTGCGTATTATTTATGGTCACAGATGGAACGAGCGCATGGACGAAAGCCGAAAGCTGTTACGCTGAATGATGTTTATTTTGGGCCGGGGTACGACGAAGAACAGATCCAGACCGCCCTCAAAAACGAGGGCGTGCACGCTGAAAAGGTTAAAGATGTTGAGAAGTATACGGCTGAACTTGTTTCTCAAAGAAAGATTGTTGGTCGAATGAATGGAAGGATGGAATACGGGCCCAGGGCCTTGGGAAACCGAAGTATTATTGCTGACCCTACTGATAAAAGTATTAACGACTGGCTGAATAAACGACTGCACCGATCGGAGTTCATGCCCTTTGCGCCAAGTTGTTTGGCGGATGATGCTGCTAAGATCTTTGATGACTATAAAGATGCTGCGTATGCTTCTAAGTTCATGACCGTTACCTTTGACGTTAAGAAAGCCTGGCAGGGTAAAATATCTGCTGTGAATCACATTGACAATACAGCACGGCCACAAGTTGTTGATTCAGAACAGAATCCTTCGTATTATAAAGTGTTGAAGGAGTACAAGAAGTTAACGGGGTTGCCACTCTTTGTCAATACCTCCTTTAATGCCCATGAAGAGCCTATTATTTGCTCCCCTACGGATGCCATTCGAAGCTGGAAACGAAAGAACGTGGATGTGTTAGTTGTGGGGAAGTATGTGGTGATGGACTAACCTTTAGAAATAGTGAAAATGGTAGGTTTTCGTATATTCTAGCACCATTTTCACATATAGTAAATGTGAATATATATTTTGTTAATTATCCAATTTACTATATCCAGCGATCCAATAAATCTGGGTACTGCCTTAAAGCAGCTTCAGTAAGGTCCTGTAATTCTTTTCCTAAAGGAGTTGGAAGTAAACCTGCCTGACTATGTAATCTACTTATTTCAGGAATCATAAGCTCCCAATCACTCAACTGATAATAAAGCTCAACCAAACCCCTTGCTAAAAAACGCCTTTTCTTTTCCCTATCTAATCGAGGATTCACATAAATTTCATAATCATCCCGACACACTACAAGGTTAGGACCCTTTTCTGAATCCAACAACCCAACCTTTAACCCTTTATCCACCAACACATCGACACTCTCCCTTGAAAAAGGAGTCGTGCCAAAGCGATCTCTGAAAGTAACCATAACCTCCTTTCTCAACGCTTGCAATTGATTTGCCCAATCCTCCCGATACCCCCACACCTCATTGGCTGCATCCGGAAATTTCTTGCGAAAACCTGGCCAATCCTTTCTTGAAATAATCTCTGCTAAATGATCTTTGCCCACTGGAACAACCCTAAACGCCCTTTTCTTTAAAGCACCTAAAGCGTCTAAATAACCAATCACTTCAGGCTGATCCAGAGGATCCTCCTCTATAGCCTTCCAATGATATAGATCATGCGCCTGACGATACACTCGATGTACTCCTGAAAGAAGATCATCCATGCAGGGGGGAGATGAAGCAAACCTTTTAAACCTGCCCCTTCTTTTTATGCCTATGAAACCCGCCTTTGTCAGCAGGTCATTTACTAGGCTATAAAAATATGTGGTCCGGAACTAAGCTTTAATGCGTGAACCATTTAACCGCCCAACTGCTTTGACCTGAGCAAGAATATAATCTCCTAATTTAGGATCGCGATTCAACGCTTCAGCAGCCATACTATCTAAGCTTACTTCAATGGGGGAATAACGCGCCAAACATTCGACCGACCTACTTGGACTAAAAATATTATAAAACAAATGGCCACATTCATGAACCAGTGTTAAATCATGGTGATTAGAAGCAATGTCTCTTTGTAACACTACTGAATTGGTTCTTGAGGAGGCTTCACCTATGCGCGCTCCATGCGGCACCCCATAGGTCACGGATAATCCGTTAGTTACTAACGCATCAACCGTTGAATGATTGAACGCGTATTGTGCTAAACGAGAGTCTATACACTTTTTTAAGGAGCGGGCCATACCTCGAAATGCTACCAAAAAAGCTTTTCCTTGATCTTTAAGTTCAGGCGATAAACCATACTTTTCACTTTCAAGAACCTTTGTACTACGCGTTTTTAATAAAGAATTAAATATCTTACCAAAGATTTCAATGCCCACCTTTTCATGAAGAGCTACTAAAAACTGACCCTTTTCTTTATATACATCAAGCAAGGCTTTGGCTTCATCATCTAAAAGAAGCTCTCTACGAAAACGATCATACGCCGCTACGTAATCATCTAATGTCGACATAAGCAAGGTATCTGCTTTACGTTTAAAAACGTACACCTCGGCTGTGATTTCAAATGGGCTAACCACCTAGCGATAACTTTAAATATCAATTGATAATTATCATTATCATATGAATGTCAAACAAAAGGTCCAAGACTACTTCCTTCTCCATCCGACGGCTAAACTGCGGGTGCGGCAGATCGAACGTGAAGTGAAGGTAGCACTGCCGTCTGCTATTCGATATGCCAAAGAACTGGAAAAAGAAGATATCCTTCAACATACCTTAATCGGAGGCATAACGCTTTATACGGCCAACCGAACCTCTGAAACTTATCTATTGGAAAAGAAGCTGTTCAATCTTAAACAACTGTATTCGTCTGGATTACTACACCACCTCATTATAAACTATGACAGTCCCACCATTATCTTATTCGGATCCTATTCGCGAGGAGAAGATACTGAAGAGAGTGACATTGACCTGTATATAGAGACGCTCCACAAAGAGATCAAAGGCTTAGAACCCTTTGAAGAAAAGCTACAACGAGAAATCCAAGTGTTGGTGCACAAGAACATAAAGGAAGTGCCCAATAAGCACCTCACAAACAATATCCTAAACGGGATAAAACTTAATGGGTACGTAAAGGTATTTAAATGAAAGAAGCCGATTGGAACGAATGTTTAGAAAGTCAAAATGCCCTCTACGTCAGTAGCGACATAGATAAAGTAGAGTCATTAATAGAAACCGCAAAGAAAAGAATAAACTTTTGTGAAAAACAAACTGTCGATCGATCAAATGCACAATTCTTATTTGAAAGCTACTACACTTCAAGTATAGAGCTCCTTCACGCCCTTATTCTACTAAAAAGATACAGCGTCAAAAACCACCTCTGCCTATGTTATTACCTACGAGATATACTACATAGAGAGGACCTATTTGAGAGTTTTGATAAAGGAAGATACAAACGAAACCACCTCGTTTACGATGGAAAGCAGATAGGATTTGAATCAGCTCAAGAAAGCATAGAAAATACACTTGAACTCATAAAAATCATTATGGAACTATTGGAAAAAGAAGGATTACGAGTATAAAGTTAAGCAAACTCATTTAAATCTCTTCACTTTCTAAATCCCTATGAAATGGCCTTTTGTCAGCATCATCATTCCCGTTTACAATGCCAAAGAGACCCTCCAAGCCCTTGCCGAATCTCTGAAGAATCTGAACTATCCTCGCAATAAGTATGAAGTCCTCTTTATCCTAGATGTCGCCTGTGGCAAAGAAGAAGAACATATTCTTAAGAGGTGTCCCTTCAAAGTCATTCGGAATACTAAGCGAGGGAGTGCTGCCAATCGAAATCTTGGTGTGAAAAAGGCTAGTAAGAAAGCTGTGTACTTTGCCTTTACTGATGCGGATTGCTATGCAGATAAAGAATGGCTCCAAGAGCTTGTACATGGCATGGAAGAAACACCACAAAATGTAGTTTGCGTGGGGGGCGTTAACCTTGTACCGAAAACAGAAAGCAGCATTGCCCAACTCATCGGCACCTTGCAACAAACCACCTTAGGCGGGGGGGTTTCTGCGCAAACCGCTCAGAAAGGAAAACAACGCTATGTGGCTTCACTCCCTAATTGCAATGCGTTGTACAAGAAAAAGGCATGGCAACAAGAAAGGCAAGATGAAAGCTTCATGGTTGGGCAGGATGGCGAGTTTAATTATCGGCTTAGCAAGAGAGGCTATAAATTTAGGCTCATTCCTTCCGCTAAGATCTGGCACCACCGCGAACACTTCAGCCACACTAACACTCAAAATGTATTCTGGAACTTCTTTTACCAGATGTACCGATATGGGAAGGCAACTGGTGAGATTACGAAGAAACATCCAGGTATCCTACTCGTGCGGTGGTATGCACTGCCACCCATTGCTTTGGTTGTTGGCAGCTTGCTGACTTTACTTTCTTGGTTAAGTGGGATTCTAAGTTATGTCTTTATACCTCTTTTCTTACTCGGCCTTGCCCTTTACCTCATCGTCCTTGCACTTACCACCTGTGAGGCGTTGATCTTGACTGGGAGAATTACGGCTTTGCTGTCTCCTATTCTACTGGTAGGACATCATGTGTTTTATGGAGTTGGATTCCTAAAGGGGTGCTTAATCGAAACAGATAAACAAGATTAATAAAGCTACTTAAATACGGGCAAACATGCAATATAAAAAACTACACCCCAACCAGATCATTACGCTCAATGACTACCCCGTTCATAACGAACAAATTTTAAAACTCTACTTTAGAATATTCCACAAAGGGCATAGCAAGATCGTACCCCCCTGCCCAGTTATCCATAAATCTACCGTGGTTCCACAGCTTATTTATAAAGGAAAGAAAGCAAAAAAATACAGCCACCTCCTTTCCCAATTTCTGGAAACACACCCCAAAGCAGAGTACTTTTTAATCGATGGAAGCCATAAAACGACTGCGGCCACCTTATCTCATAAACCCATTCGTGTTATGATTTTTCGAACCAATCATGACATCAAAAAAGCGAAAAAGCTTGTGGAACAAGGAGAGATTATCAGCTTAACAACTGGCGGCAGATCCATAAAAGATATTCTTAAAGCATTAAAAAAGCATTTCTTAAAAACAATGACTTTTCAAACTGTGGAAGAGAAAACAGAAAAAATGGTTGGAAAAAAGGATATACCCCAATACATGATCCGCAACTATAACAACAGTAAATAAATTTTATACTTAGATTTTCAATAAAAATTAAGTAGAACGAGTCTATTTAAGACTTTCTACAAAAAGAAAAAGCATTAAAACTAGATGACAAAACACTGTTTCATGAAGTACCTCGTCACGGGCGGAGCTGGATTCATTGGGAGCCATGTATGCGAAGCGCTCCTTGCACGAGGCGATCCGGTTATTTGCGTCGATAACTTGAACGATTATTACAACCCCAAGATTAAGGAAAACAATGTTTCTGGAATCATAAAAAACAAGAATTTTACACTTTACAAAACTGACATTGCTGAGTACAAAGGACTGCAAGAACTATTCGAGAGCGAAAAACCAGACAAGGTCATCCACCTTGCTGCCCGCGCAGGCGTGAGAGCCTCCATCGAGCAACCCTTCTTATATGCCCAGACCAATCTTACTGGAACCATGAACCTTCTGGAATTAGCCAAACAATACAAGATTCGAAACTTCATCTTTGCGAGCAGCTCATCGGTGTATGGCGATCGACCCGAAGTTCCTTTTCGTGAAACAGACCGAGTCGATGACCCCATCAGCCCCTATGCTGCCACGAAAAAAGCAGGCGAACTTCTCTGCTACACCTACCACCACCTCTATCACATTCCCATCACCTGCCTACGCTTCTTTACAGTCTACGGCCCCCGAGGAAGACCGGATATGTCCCCCCACAAGTTCATAACCTCTGTTTTAACAGGAAAGGCCATTGATAAGTATGGGGATGGAAGCAGCGAAAGAGACTACACCTACGTTGCAGACATCGTAAAAGGAGTTATTTCTGCTGTCGATAAAGAACAGGCCTATACCCTTATTAATTTAGGAAACGCTAAACCCGTAACCCTTAACCAGTACATTTCCATCGTAGAAAAGGTCGTTGGAAAAAAAGCAGTCCTTAACCAAAAACCCATGCAACCCGGCGACGTTGAAAAAACCTACGCCGATATTACCTTAGCTAAAAAAATGCTCAACTGGGAACCCACTCTCAGCCTTCAAGAAGGCCTTCGTAAACAATTTGAACACATCCAAAAAAACCTACCCTTATATGATTTAACATGAGCCGCTATGTCGTAACCGGAGGGGCTGGCTTCATCGGCAGCCACATCGTGGAAGAATTGATTAAGCTAGGCCAAGAAGTCGTTGTCTTGGATGATTTTTCAACAGGAAAAGAAGAAAACATTGCCGAATGGAAAGATCAAATAACCCTTATAAAAGGAGACATTCGAGACTTTGAAACCGTCAAAAAAGCCCTACAAGGAGCAGACTATGTCCTCCACCAAGCAGGAAAAAACAGCGTCCCTTTCTCCTGGAAAAACCCCCAACTCTTCAGCGAAGTCAACATTACCGGCACACTTAATATCTTAGAAGCAGCATACATGGAAAAAGTAAAACGCGTTGTGTTTGCCGGATCTTCCTCTATATATGGCAGCGTGCAAAAAATACCCCAACAAGAAGACGACGGGTTTTCACCCTTATCCCCCTATGCCGTCACTAAACACGCCAGCATTCAAAATTTACGCATCTACTACGAGACGCATGGCCTAGAAACCATTTCTCTTATTTACTTCAACGTATTTGGACCCCGCCAAGACCCCAACTCCGAATACTCTGCCGTAATCCCCCGATTCATAAAAATGATCAAAAAAAATGAAGTGCCCACGATTTACGGAGACGGAGAACAAAGCCGCGACTTTACTTACGTGAAAAATGTTGTAGAAGGCAATTTACTTGCCTGTAAAGCAAAACATGCTAGTGGACAGGCCATCAACCTAGCCAACGGAGAAGGATGCACTGTCAACCAGATGTTTCAGAAAATAAACCAGTTACTCGGCAAACACATCAAACCAGCTTATGCTCCCTCTCGCGCAGGAGAAGTACGAAACAGCCTAGCCGACCCCACCAAAGCCAAAAAACTACTGGGCTACACGGGAAAGTACAGCTTCGATGAAGGACTAAAATTAACGGTGGAATGGTTTAAAAATAAATTCTGAACTGCCGCTTTAAAAAGCGTATAATAAATCTATTCTGTGTGGCCATCGTTCAGGAAATCCGACAAATTCAAGACTATATGTCTAGCAAAAGGCACATTCTATCGGGCAAACCCCCCTGCATACTCAATTACCACCTTTAAAACAACTGTGACTAAAACAAAGATTTAAAAAGTTCTCCTACTTACTTTTCTCCATGAAACAAGAAACTGTCCAAACACAGAAAAAGAAATCCGAAAGACTTACGGAAGAAGAGCAATTCTTACGGAAACCTGAGACCTTAGCAGCTCTTAGAGAGTATAAAGAAGCTAAGAAGAAAGGCATAAAGACTTGGGAATTGAAATATTAGTAAATTTTATGAGAACCTGCTTTTATTATGATGATCTCTTTTTTTCCATCATCTATATCATACATTAAGCGGATGTCCCATCCTAAATAACAACTCCAGAATCCTTCCCATTTACCTTTTAACTTATGAGCCTCTAAAGCCCCTCTAGGATCTTGTTTTAACTTGTCTAGCTTTTCTGCGATTCCTGGCCTCATGTGTATTACTTCATAGAACTGTTTCTCTATTCTTTTACTATGCGTGGTTATTTTATACACCCTCCAGAGCGATTTGGCTTTCTTTAAAAGAATGAACCAATAAAAACCGGAAATTTTTCGGTTGAAAAGAGATCTTTTCAGAGAAATCGTTGTTTATGCCCATTTCCCGGAAGAAAACCTTAAATAACCCCCTCTAGCAAGAGCGCCATTTATCAAAAATAACCAGAGCAAGCCCTGGCCATTTTTGGGAAATATCTTCGGCCTTAACCGAAGATATTTATATAAACCCAGCCTTCTTCTTAACAGCATGTGCGGCATTGTAGGCTTTAACTGGGGCGATGAGAAACTCGCCAAAAAGATGGCTGACCTTATCTCCCATCGAGGACCGGATGATGAAGGGTTTTACTCAGACGAACACATCAGCCTAGGCAACCGAAGGCTTGCTATTATTGACCTTAAAACCGGAAAACAACCCATCTTCAGCAAAGACAATAGCCTGGTCATCACCTACAATGGCGAAATGTATAATTACAAGGAGTTGAAAGCTAAACTTGAACGCAAGGGACATATCTTTTACACGCACACAGATACAGAAGTCATATTGCACCTATACCAAGCCTATGGCAAACAAAGCGTGAAGATGCTTAACGGCATGTTTGCCTTTGCCATCTGGGACTACAAGAAAAAAGAACTCTTCATTGCCCGGGATCGTATGGGCGTCAAGCCATTATACTATTACTGGCAAAATGGCCAATTCATCTTTGCTAGTGAGATTAAAGCGATTCTTGCGCATGCTATTCATCGCACCCCTAACCTGGAGGCCATCTCCGAATACCTCACCTTTGAAAACATTCTCGACAACAAGACCTTTTTTCAAGATGTTAAAACGTTACTTCCAGGCCACTACTTGCACCTGAAAGGTAAGAAGCTCCTGCATGGAAAGTATTGGGATGTTCAATTCAACTACAAAAGGCACACGCATGAACACTTGCTTAGCGAGTTTAGACGCATCCTGCGTGAAAGCGTCAAACGCCATATGATCAGCGATGTACCCCTGGGATGCTATCTAAGTGGAGGCTTTGATTCAGCGACTGTGACTACGATGGCGAGCGAACTGGTCAAAGGTCATGTAGAAACCTTTACTGGAGCTTTTGATGTTGAAGGAAAGTACGATGAACGAGTGTGCTCTCGGGCTGTCGCCAAGAAAACAGGCGCGATCCTACATGAAGTGGTCATCAAAAAAGAAGACTTTGAAAAAAGCATGGAAACGATTGTTTACCATCTGGATGAACCGCGCGTTGGCATTCCAATCTTTTCTCAATACCATGTCTCTAAATTAGTTGGTGAACATGTGAAAGTGGTGTTGACTGGGCACGGTGGCGATGAACTGTTTGCGGGCTATGCTGTGTTCAAAGCGTTGCATCATAGAGAGCAATTGAAGAAAAGCAAGAGGCACCTGGTTAAACTGTTCAAGGACTTGCTCGTTGGAAAGAACCGATTGAACATGCTCTATTATTTACTTATGCCCTACGTGAATCCAGAAGTACAGTATGGGTTGATCATTGTATTTAGCGAAAAAGAAAAGAAAAACCTGCTTACGCACGAGTTTTTGAAGAAAACCAAGTTTTCCTCTGATCAGGCCATTGCTAACGTCCTTAAGGGGAAAAAGTTTACAGACAGCGAACGCCTCCAATATTTATACTTGAAAACGTACTTGCCTAGCTTGTTTGTTGTTGAAGACAAAGTCGGCATGGCACACAGTATTGAAGCTCGTGTACCTTTATGCGACAATGAAATGGTTGAATTTGCTTTGAGTATCCCTCTTGAGCAAAAACTGCACCACCATGCGCTCAAAACGATTGTTAAAGAAGCCATGCGACCCAAACTGCCTGCTATTTTATATCACCAAGAGAAAAAAGGATTTCCTACCCCCTTAGGACCGTGGCTGGAGAAAGACTTGAAGAACTATTTCAAGAAGGTATTGCTGTCTAAGAGATGCTTACAGCGTAAGATCTTTAATGAAGACTATGTTAAAAAACTGGTGGAGAAAAGCGACTTTCTTTCCTGCAATAAACTTTGGTGCTTGCTGAATGTTGAGCTGTGGTTTAAGGTGTTTATGGATAAGGAGACCAGATGGGTTTGATGCGGACCATTTATTTTCCCCAAGGAGCCCATAAAACCTCTTATTTGACACCCAGTACCTCCGTATCTCGCTTGCTTACCTGAACGATATGTCTATATCCTGCCTCTTTAAACCAACCCTTTACTTCTTCCACACCATGAACGCTCTGATACAAAGGAGAGATATAGTCAAAGATAAAAAAATCTAACGAAGACAACGTATATGATTTGTCCCTATTAAAAATAATCTTATAAATGTTCATCGGAATAAAAAATAACAAAGCTAGGAATAAAGAAATCACGCGCAATACCCCATGAGGATATCGATATGTAAAAAAATAACAACGAATCTTCATAAAAATGTTCCTATGTGAATAAAGCATGACAAACAACCTTCCCTTATTCACTCGAGCCAATTCCATGAACGCCTGCTTGGGATGAGGGGTATGGTGCAGCACCCCTTCGCAATACACATAATCAAAATACCCCTTCTTAAAAGGCAGCTTCTGAATATCCGCCCTTACAAACTTCACTTTGGAATCCCTAGGAAGCTTAATCAGATCCACCCCATACGCCTCCTTTGCGTACTCCGCGACCACTCTTGTCAGCCTCCCACTCCCACAACCTGCATCCAGAATCCTCTTCCCCTTAAGATGGTGAGGCCTTATCTGAAGGTCATGACAAAACTTTTCGAACTCCTGCTCAGAACTCATCCCGTACGTTAACTCTCTTGTATGGTACTTTTCCCATTGATACTCAAAAGACCATTTTCTGGAGATACTAACCACTTTGAAACAATTGATTAAAACTCCCATTTATAAAATTACCTATCCCTTTCTACCCCCCCTCCTACTTCCACTATTTATTTAAACCATCCCCCATTTACTTCACCCATGCAAGGAATTTGTGGTTTGAACTGGAAAGATGAAAAGTTTGTCTGGAGGACAACATGAAAATTCTCTATTTCTCCCAAGAACTGCCCTGTTCTGGACATGAAACCCTTGGCGTCTTCATCCAAGATAGCATCAACGCCATCGCCCAAAAAGAAAAAGTAGAAGTTGTTTCCCCTAAGGCCAAAGTACTACCTTACACCTGGTTTCCCCACCATGAATTTGCACAACTTCCTCAAAAAGAAGAAACAGGTCCCTACACTAGCCATTATCCCCGTTATTTTTACCCTGTCCCTAAAAAATTATTCTACTTCTTAACCCCCCGATTTTATTCCTCAAGTGTCACATCTTATGCATTAAAAAATATTCAGAAGCCTGACTTGATCCACTGTCATAATCCCTACCCAGATGGTCCAGGCGTATTAAAACTGGTTGAAGAATGGAAAGTGCCCTTTGTTATGCACCTACGTGGCAGCATGGACTACTATTTGGACAACACTTGCATGCAGCAACTTGTGACCGCACTCCACAAAGCAGATGCTATCATTGCTGTTGGCGAAAAAGAAAAAGAAAGTTTCACCCGAAAAGGCATCCATCCCGACAAAATTCATGTCATACCCAACGGAGTTGATATGGGGTTGTTTAAACCTAGACCCAAAGATTCATTACGAAAAAAGCTCAAACTTCCCCTACAGAAAAAAATCATTTTATTTGTTGGAAGCCTGCTATCCATCAAAGGCATTGAAGACTTGGTTGCGACGCTCAAAAACTTTCCCGATGCCACCTTTGTTATCATTGGAAATGGACCCTTACGATCGTATGTGCAAAAAGAACTGCCTCATGCTTATGTCTTAGGCACTCAAAGCCGAGAGAAAACAGCAGAGTACATGAGTGCAGCCGACCTACTTGTTATTAGCAGCCACAGTGAAGGAAGACCTAACACACTCTACGAAGCCCTTGCCAGCAACTTACCTATTGTTGCAACTGAAGTTGGGGGCATCCCTGAATTGATCCGAAACGGTGAAAATGGGATTCTAGTACCTCCTAAAAGCCCTATGATGCTACGCGAGGCCATTCGCGAATTACTGAAAAATGAGAAGCTGCTCAATAAAATAGGATCTCAAGGAAGAAAAACCATTGAACAGCACAAACTGACTTGGGAAGAACATGCACGACGACTCATTGAAGTGTATAAGAAGGTGGTGAAGAAGAAATGAAACTCTGCATTGTTGGACTGGGATACGTTGGACTGCCCCTTGCTGTAGCATTTGCTAAACATTACCCGATCATTGGATTTGACATAAAAAAAGAACGTGTTGAAGAACTCAAACAAGGTCGTGACCGAACGGGCGAGGTTACTGCTGAAGAACTCAAACAAGCCCAGATTGCATTTTCTATTGATCCCACCTGCATAAAAGAAGCTGACTTTGTGATCATTACAGTCCCCACCCCGACAACCCCTGACAAGAAACCGGATTTGCGACCGATACAATCTGCAAGCCACACAGTTGGTCAACACCTCAAAAAAGGAGCAGTTGTGATGCTTGAAAGCACCGTATACCCTGGTGTAACTGAAGATTTGATGGCCCCCATCCTAGAAGAAGAAAGCGGATTAAAATGTGGCAAAGACTTCTTCATCGGATACAGCCCAGAACGCGTCAACCCAGGAGATAAAGAACACACCATCGCTAAACTTGTAAAAATAGTCAGCGGCATGGACTCTGAGACTCTGAAAAAAGTGGCTGAGGTTTATGGAAAGATTACTACCATTCACCAAGCACCCACCATTAAAACTGCCGAGGCTGCCAAAGTAATTGAAAACATCCAACGTGACTTGAATATTGCTTTGATGAACGAACTGTCTTTGGTGTTTAACCGCATGGACATTCGCCTTAAAGATGTCCTTGCAGCTGCTGGAACAAAATGGAACTGGCATGCTTATACACCTGGACTGGTGGGCGGACACTGCATCCCAGAAGACCCTTATTACTTAGCTGAAAAGGCATTGCAACTTGGTTATAATCCTGCCGTAATTTTAGCTGGACGATTCATCAATGAGTATATGCCAGTACATGTAGCTAACTTGGTGGAAGAAGGCCTACTAGAAGCAGGTAAGAAAGTGCGGGGGGCTAAGATTGGCATATTGGGCCTCACGTTTAAGAAGAATGTGCCGGACTATCGAAACACCAAAGTGAAGGACTTGGTTCGCGAGCTGCAAGACCGCGGGATGAAACCTCTACTTCATGATCCTCTACTTACACAGGAAGAAGTAGAAAAAACATTTGGACTGCCCAACACCCCTCTTGAAGCATTTAAAGAAATGGATGGCATTGTATATGCCGTTGATCATGAAGCATTCAAAGCCGTAACTCTGGAAAAGATCAAAAAGATGCAAAAAGGGAAAGCTGTGATTGTGGATTTGGTCTGGCGATTCGCCCATGAAAAGGAATTGGTATACAAATCATTCTAGTAATGCTAACATTAGATCGCCTAGATTGTCCACCACCTTATCCGCCCCTGCCGCTACTAATTTTTCTTTTGGATCATAGCCCCAAGAAACCCCTATCGTATGAACTCCCGCCCTCTTTCCGGCATCTATATCATGCACCATATCTCCTACATAGACCGTCTGGGAAGGCTCAAACTTTAACCTGTCCATTAACCCAATAATCCCTACTCTTTTATCCTGTACACCTCCACAGATCTCACTAAAATAAGAGGCGACTCCATATCGTGTAGCCTCTGCAGTTAATAATGGCGGATGGGCTCTGTAGAAAGTCGCAGTAGCAGCTTCAGGTGAGCAGTCTTTTTGGAGTACAAGTTGTCGACAAGGGGGTGTCCATCCGGGGAATGTCGACCTTGAACTATAACATTAAGCTGCGAACAGCTGCTCCTCAGAAAGCAAGGCTTTCTGGGAGTCCCAGAAACTTTTGGTTTCTGATACTACTCGAGCGAAGCGAGAAGACTTTCTACAGAGCCTGGCGGATGATGAGCGCTTAATACGGCCATTTGCATACCCTGACTTGCTAAGCCTTCCAAAAATGAATCAGCACCCTCAAAAAGTGTGGGATTATCCATTGTTACAAAAATTTCAGAAAATAACTCCCTTTGATGATCTTCATCTAAATTGGGAAAATATCCTCTGTAAAAATCCATGTACGGTAACACAATTTCCATTCTAAACTGTTCTATGGGCATTCTAGTTCCACCCAATCGCTCAAAAACTTGCATCGCTGTTTCATAGACCATGTTAAAGTCATCACTTAAAGTGCCTGACCAATCGAAAAGAATGTTCTTTCTTGGCATATATCCAAAATTAGTACTCTCTTTAAAAACGTAACTCTTAAATAACCCCCTTTTCTCGAGCGCCACTTATTTAAAGCCTGCTTGGTTCTAAACCTCTATGTGTGGCATCCTTGGATTCAACTGGGAAGACAAAAGGCTTGCTCGGAAGATGGCGGACTCAATTGAACACCGCGGACCGGACGATCGAGCCCATTACTCAGACAAAGGCATCACGCTTGCCATGAACCGCCTTGCCATCATTGACTTGAAGAAGGGTTTGTATCCGATTACGAATGAAGACCAAGACCTCTTTGTTGTATTTAATGGAGAGATCTACAACTTTAAGGAAGTTCGTGCTGAACTGGAACGGAAAGGCCACCGATTTATTACGAACACGGACGCCGAAGTTATTACGCATGGCTATGAAGAATGGGGCATGGACTGTGTTACGCGATTCAATGGCATGTTTGCCATTGCCTTATGGGATACGAAGAAGAAGCTTTTGTTTCTTGCACGGGACCGCATGGGTGTTAAGCCCCTGTATTATCATTGGAACCATGGAAAGTTTATCTTTGCTTCTGAGATCAAAGCCATCCTTGAACATTCGATTCCACGAAAAGTAAACTTGCAAGGCCTTAGCTGGTTCTTAAGCTTTCGATGCAACCCCTCCCTTGAAACGATGTTTGAAGGCATCTATAAGCTAGCGCCAGGATACACCCTGGTTTTACAGAACAAAAAACTGACGATTAAACCGTACTGGAAACAGGTCATTCAACCTGACACCGATGGAAAATCTGCTTCTTTTTACGCCCAGCAACTCCATGACTTGCTGCTGAAGTCGGTCGAACGAAGAATGATGAGTGATGTACCTCTTGGCGTGTACTTGAGTAGCGGTATTGACTCAAGTGGAGTTGTTGGTTTGATGCATGAACTTGACGTTCCAAACATTAAGACGTTTACTGTAGGATTTGGAAGTAAACACTACAGTGACGAACTCAATATGGCCAAGTTTACGGCGGAGCACTTTGGCACGGATCATCAAGAAGTCTGGGTGAGCCCAGACACCACCAAAGTACTCCCAAAAGTTGTGTATCATTTAGATGAACCCATGGCTGACCCCACATCCATACCTACTTACTTACTCTCTAAAGAAGCCAAGAAAAAAGTTACGGTTGTATTAACTGGTGAAGGAGCGGATGAACAATTTGCCGGCTACCCCCAATACCATTTCATGATGCTCAAGCAAAGATACCTACGCAGTCATTTATTACGCAAGATGCTCAAAAAAGCAGTTGATTTATCCCCTGCCTGGGCCATGAACACTGTCTTTAAGTACGCCGGCAACCTTGGAAAAGAAGGCATTCGGCGCGGCACAAACTTTTTGCATGCACCCAGCGATTTAGATGCTTATACCCAAGTTGTGAGCCATTTTACTGAAGAAGAAAAGAAAGAAGTTTTTACTTCTAATGTGAATCAACGACTTAAAAACTTCTCCACCAACCAAGTACTTTCTAAGGAACAATTCACAGGTAAAAAAGATCTCCTAGCTGAAATGCTCTATTTTGATAATAAGACACTGCTTACTGAAAATCTGCTTATGAAAGTGGATAAGAACACGATGGCAGCAAGCATTGAAGCACGAGAGCCTTATCTCGATCTAAACGTTGTTGAATTTGCTGGTCAAATCCCTTCCAAGTACAAACTGCATGGAAGTACGGAGAAATGGATCCAGCGAAAAGCCTTTGCTCATACCCTTCCTCGCGAAGTCTTGAAGCGCAAAAAAACCCACTTCTTTGTTCCTTTGGATACTTGGATGGATGAGGGCCTGCGCGAATTTGCCCAAAGCCACTTGAATGCGAAAGATCTCAAACAGCAAGGATACTTTAATCCAGACTATGTCGATAAAGTATTTGATAAGATTAATGAGAGTAAGTTGTTTTACACGCGGCAATTGTGGTGCTTGCTAAGCTTTCAATTGTGGCATGAACAGTACCTAGAAAAATAACCTCTTATGGGGGCTTTTTAAGACTTTCTATCCTACCATAAACTATTAAAATGGTGTAAAGCTCTTTTTAAGAATGGTCAAATCCAAGCAAACTGTGCTCTTGCTTAATCCACCTGGACGCAAGATGTACATCCGAGACTACTATTGCAGCAAAGTCTCCAAGGCCAATTACTATCCTCAACCAGTGGATTTATTGACGCAGAGCGGCTGGCTTGCCACAAAGTATGAGGTAAAGCTCATTGATGCTATCGTTGATGAGATCAACGAAAAAGACTGCCTTGCCCAGATCTATGAACTCAATCCCGACATTATTCTTTTTATTACCGGCTCAGTATCCTGGGATGAAGACCTTCCTTTCTTAGAAAAAGTGGCCAAGATCAACAGCACTAACGTGCTGAGCTCAGCAAAAAGTTTGCCTCGCCGCAAAGACCTGATTATGGTTGGTTCTGGGGATATCTTTAAAGAAAACGGCCATGAAAAAATAAAAAAATACCCTTGGATTAATGCTGTTGTACTCAACTTTTCTACCGATGGGGTCTTGCAGTTTTTACAAGGCAACGAAGACCAAATTACAGATTTGATCTACCGCACAAAGAAAGGCGAGATTAAGAGTGCACCTGAGAGTGATAAGCGCGGTGAATGGAAGTTGCCCATGCCCCGCCAGGATCTCTTTGTGGGCAAGAATTACCGGTACCCCTTCGCTACAGGCTATCCCATGGCCACGATGCTCACCAATTATGGCTGTCCCTACAAATGCACGTTTTGCATCATGTCCACGTTAGGTTATACGTTTAGAAAAGTCCCTGAAATCATTGCTGAAATGAAGGTATTAAAGAAACTTGGTGTGAAGTACATCTATTTCTCTGACCAGACCTTTGGTGTGCACAAACCCATCAATCAAGAACTGTGCAAGGCCATGATCAAAGAAAAGTTTGGCTTCCAATGGGTATGTTTTTCACGAGTGGACGTCATGGATGAGCTTACCTTAACCTTTATGAAACAAGCAGGCTGTGACACGATCATGTTCGGTGTTGAATTTGCAGATGATAAACTACTAGATATCTACATCAAAGACTTCCACACTGACCAAGTTCGTAAAACCTTCCATCTAGCCAGGAAAGTCGGCATCAAGACCATGGGAACCTTCCTGATGGGAGTGCCTGAAGAAAATGAAGAAGATTGCCTCAGAACCATTGAATTTGCCAAGGAATTGAAGTGTGACTACGCCTCTTTTAACTTTGCCGTACCTCGCATGGGAACCGGCCTTAGAAAAAAGGCTCTCGAACAGAAACTGATCACCAAGGATGTTGAAATCATGGACCAAGCCGGCACCTTTGTTGCCATGGGCAGCAACTACCTAACTAAAAAACAGATTTCTAGACTACGACGACGAGCCATCATCACCTTCTATTTTAGACCTTGGTATGTCATAAATCGCTTTAGAAAACTACGCAGTTGGCCAGAGTTTAAGACCCAGTTCTTGGAAGCGTATCATTTGACGCTGAATTTGATCCATCCAAAGTGATGTAAAGACAAGAAGTGTTATTATAACCTAGTACTTTCCACTGCTTTTCTTATAACCTCAAGCTGAGAATAAGCGTCTGAAACTCTTCCAATAAGAGCAGTATACGATTGTGGAAGTGGCTCACATCCTGCGGGAACTTCATTACGAACAGTTAATCCTTTCTTCTGACCATCCCAGGACTCTGCAATCATAAAGAGCAAAGCTTCAGCTAAATCAGCATGTGTTGTTTCTCTACGTTGCCACACAAGTCTTGCAGTTCTATCTACGATTGAAGTTGTAGCTATCTCATCTAAATTCATTTCAGAAGGTAGGCTTGTTACGGCTCTGTAGAAAGTCGTCCTTAAAATTAGTCTCAAATTGTAGGCGATGAA